>ENA-UADI01000001-UADI01000001.1-human-gut-metagenome-genome-assembly--contig:-NODE-1-length-136967-cov-199.582929_pt1 | contig 136967 bp, 210 predicted proteins | sample MGYA00244261_ERZ654257 | MGnify/ENA primary metagenome ERZ654257 (study PRJEB26926, sample SAMN06165243) | human gut metagenome | biome: ENVO:00009003; feature: ENVO:2100002; material: ENVO:00002003...
TTTTTTTTTTTCAAGCAGAAGACGGCATACGAGATCCTGAGATGTCTCGTGGGCTCGGTGCTTCATAGTCTACCACCTCTGAACTCTTCGTGCTCAGGCATAATAGAGAACCAGATATCTACGATGTCTTCCCACGTTAGGTCATCAGCCTCAGGATCTACCTGGAGCGAAGATGGAGAATCTTCAGAATCGAAGTTTTCCTCTTGCACTGGCTCAGTCAAGGGACATACAGTCACTCCTTTGGATGTCTCTTCAGATGCATGTGTGTTTATCATGTTCCACCCGTGAGTATTCCGGCAACAGCCACTATGGACGTAATGATCATCAGGATCACCACCAAAACCTCTGACAATGTTTTCATTGTGTATCCCATATTCTCCAAACGATGTGTGGATACTATCACTGGAGCGGCAATGTGTCAACAGAAACGCCGCGAGGGTTTGGTTAAAATCCGAGCGTATGGTGATTTGGGTCAAAACGGACGTGCGTTCTCGCTACGCTCGAAATATGGAGTTGTTTGTAGGGAGCTCTTAAACGCTCTGTAATGAGATTAACTACCCAAGGTATGCAATCGTGCACCAGATAAAGAAAAGGACGCCACAGAGCGTCCTAGGTGTCTTAAATTTGATATTTTGCTATACCCACGAGGGCTTATCAAGGTTGGAGTAGCTGAAAGGTGTCAAAAGGTGACTGTCAAAATCTCTCAAACTATCCAAATCTTTTTCCTCGTCCTGACACCATCTGTGCCTACATTTGTTGTTGTAGTGCATGGAATGCATAGCGTTCTGCAACTTAACAGGCACAAGTGATTCAGGAGTAGATAGTATTGTTGGGTATGCCAGAACCACCTCAAACAGTGGAAACACATCGAAACTAAAGTCTACCTCTGCAGAGGTTGATGGCATATAGGAGTATTTAGCCGCCTTTGTAGACATAATCCACCTCACACAGGTTTGATAATACCTTCACCGAATAGCTCTTCGTATCTAATCTTGTCCGGATCCCACTCCTGTATAATTTCGAAGACAATATCCAACCCAGGAACAATCACTTCTCCAGTGTCAAGCTTAGCAAGAACAAAACCGGAAGGTTGAATGGTTTCCCAGTTACGGCGATCAGAATAAAATACTTCGAAAATATCGCCAACCTCAATCCGTTTCTGTTGCTCAAGATGCTCAAGGTTCTCTTTCATACGGATGCAGCGTATTTTTCGTGCAGGCCATAGACCACCTGCATCACGTTCATTCAATTCTTTTACAGTGATCGGTATACCCATCTCAAATCTCCTCCATAGATAGTAAAAAGAGGGGCCCAAGCCCCCCTCTTTGTCATTATTCTACAGAGCGTTTGAACAGAATGTCTGCCTCGGACATGTGCTCAACCTCTTCTTCGATTTTAGCTCGACGTTTTTCAGCCTCATAGCGAATATCAAACTCGGTAGCAACCAGAGATTTGATGAATTTAGGAGAATACAGGTGATCCTGCTTCTCAACGAGAATGATATCCTTAATGGCATCTTTCAGATCTTTAATCTGAAGTTGGAGTTCCACCAGTTCTTCGATTGTTTTGCGAAGGCGATCACGCTCTGCAGTGTCAGAAGGAAGAGAGGTGAACAGTTCAACTTTAGATTTAGCCATAGTAAGAGTCTCCTTATGTTGTTTTAAATTAACGTTCTACAAAAATACCGTTCAGTTCAATAACCAGGAATTTCTGGTCTTCACTATCGTCACGAGCCAGCACCTCACAGACGTAACGGTCATCTCCGTCATCATCACAGTCAAATACAAGACTGAGGACTTTATCATGATAAACCTTCGCCACTACCGCCTCGTAAGTATTGCCGATTGTGAATCCAAGATAATCTCCAATGCATTTGACAACAACATGATCACCAGCATTCAAGTCAATCTTCGTCATTACTGCGCTCCTTGGGTAATAATACTGTATGTAAAACTTTAACCAGAGATGTGAATAACGCCCCAAAACACACCGATAGCGCTAAAACAGACAAGGCCATCATTAAAGCTTCAGTAAAATCAGTCACCCCTCACCTCTTGTTAGTCACTATACTGTCATTTATCCTTGCCGTCAAGAACTTTTTTAAATCTTTCAGGGATATCGCCTGTTCTTAGATAGCTCATGACCTCACAAGGTTCCCACTTAAATTTCTTACAAAGCAGGGCGGCTGAGATTGTTTCATTGCGAAAAGAAAGGATATTAATATCCCATTCTGAGAACCCCAACTTCCGAAGGGTAGCTACAGAAATCCTCACCGCAACCCAGCAGCAAAAACATGCAACAAACGCCACTGCTATAACCCACATCAGGATGTTCATACAAGCACCTCACTGAAATACAAGACACAGTGTTAAGGTTACTGACCAGCAAATAATTAACAGTGCCGTTGCAACCTTGGCAAGATTTATCATAGTGCCTCTAAGATTTCATATCCTTCGGGTCGGAATACAAGCCACTCCGTGGCTCCGTTTGGTCGATACGCTTTATACAGAACAACCTGATCTCGGCACATGCACATAGCTACATAGTTTTCATCCACACCTGCAGCCTGCATTGCAGCTTCTTCTCCGGCAACTGCTTTGCTTACAACCTCCTTGGTAGGCAGGTGTGCGATCAGCTCGTCACCATCATTAATTCCAAAATGACTGAGTTCTCCATTGGTATCTTTAATCTTAATCTTAACCAGATCTTTCATTAGTCTTCCTCCAGGTTCAAAGGCCCTAAGATTTCATATGCCAGATTAGAAGTTACCAGAGGGTCTTCTGCATCTTTAGTATTGTACCACCCGTGAATAACCAGAGTCCCACTTTGTTTCATGTCCAACTGGAACTCTTCTGCCGTTTCCTCATCCAGCTCCAAGATTTCCATGAGGTATTTGATGTTAGGAAGGTATGCAGCTGTTACAGTTCCCTCCACCAAACCTTCGGGCCAACCTACATCCGGATGACAAGTAGGAACCAAGTTGGTCAACTTAATGGTGTACGCTTTTTCTGCACGAGCCTTCAGTAACGGGTCAATCTTCATTATTCGTCCTCCTCTTCGGTGCCTGCTTCCAGTAATAAGTTAAGAATATCTTCTGCACAAGGCTCATAGAACTCTTGGCCTTCATTATCGATGATTTTGTAGTCATCTCCACGAATAATCAGTGGATCACTCTCAAAATTATCGAGACCTTTAACAACGACAACACGATCGATTGCCATCATTGTAAGAACTTTATCGACATCTTCCTCTGCTACACCATACTGCAGCAGAATGTCTTTGGTAGGAGGAACAGCATCCACCACAACGCCGTTACCAAAACCTTCTGGAAGTTTAGCTAAAATATCTTCCGGAACCACATTCACATCAAAACCGGTAATTTCTACTTTCATTTACAGCACCTCTTCGTCAACTACTTCATAAAAATGGCCTGGGATTGCAATAGCGTTCTCACCTTCACCTACAAACACAGTTCCGTCAAGAATCAACATCATAAGAATGTCTGGAATATCCTCTTCCGGAACGTTGCCAAAACTTTTAATCAGTTTGTAGGTTGGAAGATTTACCTCTAAGATGTCACCATCTTTAGAACGGAAATCTACACCGTCCTGAATCTCTGCCGTTTCAAGGTTTTTCAATTTAATCTTCATCAATCAGTCTCCTGTCTTGTTAAGATGAAGGTATTATTTCACACAGGGTTGGTGTTGTCAACACCTGTGTGCAAGAAAATTACTGAAACAGTGCGGATAAATTACCTTCTGGTGGGAACTTATCTGCCAAAAACGGTGTTAGCACAGTAGCCTTCTGAAGATCTGGGGTCCACTCGTTGTTCAGAACATCCCAGTAGTACGCAATGTTGCTGTGTGGGTGCCGCATTACGAACTTTTTCCCTTCGTAGTCATCTGAAACCTCTACAGAAGAAATAACAACAGAATCTTCAAGGGTTTCTTCATAGAAAGATCCGCCTTCAAATTTCCAACGAGATGCAAGAGCCCCTGCCTTGAACGCTGCAGATAACGGACTGTCGGCAAGAACATACATTTCTTGCACTCTGTCGCTGCGATCTTTGCTTCTTACGTTGTACACAGTATCTGAGCTATACTCAACACGGTATAGGCTTACCATTACCGCACCTCCTCAATAACTTCCACATCTGAACCCACCACAAATGCAAAAGGACAGGTTTCATGAAAGACATCCGGATCTCCGCCAAGCTTGCTAACAATTTCTCCACCACTAATAAACACAAGCTCACCGATATTCATCAGATTGCTGAAATAGTATCCATAATGATTAAAGAATGCAGCAGGGTCAGGTAGACTAGTGGCCTCAAGTTCTACATCGGTTGAGATTACTTTCTTATCATAACCTCTCGCCTTCTGAGATGCAAGATCCGCAGAATCTTCAGGCGACCGGAGATGCACAGGAATTGTTTCACCAATAAAGCGTACTTTCATATTATCACCCAACAACCATAGCTTCAAAAGGGGTCATGAACGAATAAACGGCATCATCATCTGCTTCAGGGAATGCTCCCAAAGACTTCATGTCTGAGCCCTTGACAAATACAAGGTTTTGATCAAAAGCTTCTTGGGGATCAATCCGATACATATTTCGTAGAATATCGCTTACCTCCTCATCAAGAGGTGAGTATGCTGTGCACGTTTTTCCGATCAAGCTTTGAGAATCAGGGTATCCACCTGAAGTTTTAAAATAAACAATCATATAGTATCACCTCTGGTAAGAGATGGGATTCCTTTCCCACAAATAATTACAAACCTTCCTTATCGAGGAAGTATGCTAATACAAGCAGGATTATTCCTCTACAATCTCATACACATCAGGAGTTACAATCAACTCTTCTCCGTTACCCGGTGCAATAAACACCACCAAACCTTCAGGTGTGTGCTTTTTAGCCATCTCGATAACATCTTCCCGCAGAGCTGGCTCCATCAGATCAAAACCTTCACCCAGGGCATCACGAACCACCTTCATATAGTCCACTGGTTGTGCTTCAACAATCATGCCTTCAACCAGACCACAATTTTTGTCTGCCAGCTCAGTTTTGAATAATTTAATTTTCATTTAGAGGTCTCCTCAATTATTTGATATTAATAGCCGTAACCTAACACATTAACTACAACTGCGATTGCAAACATAATTTCAAAGCATGCAATCTCTACATTTGGGACTAATTTCTTAATCACATCCATTGTAGCACCTCATTCTCCAAAGTCAATCTTTACTTTGCCTTTCCCCTTACCTTTCTTTCCACCGCATTTAGCCAGCTGACGTGCTGCAACATCTACCATACGGTCAGTTGCCTCGTAAGCATCACTGCCTTTAGCCTTGGCAATAACTTCTTTTCCAGAATTGTCAAAAATGAACGCCATAACTTCCTGGTGATCATTTTCAACTTTTACACTCACACGTGCATAGTTGGCAGATGGGTGCAAACGCTCCAGCTTAGACATTTTGTGGGAAATGAAAGACACCATACCTTCAGTGATTTCTACGTTGCCAGTGATTTCAATTTGCATAACGTGTTCCTTTTAAAGAAGAGGGAACCAAACCCTCTTTTAAAACAATGATACTAAATCTGAAGCGTTGTGTCAACAGTTTTTACAGCTTGTCGTCGATAGTTTTTAAAATATCCACAGCAAGATCTGCCATTTTTCGAACATACTCTGCAAACTCAACAGGATCCTTGATCAAAGAATTCACAGGGTCGTACCCTAGAGCGTTCAAAATGGCTGCAGCATCTACAACCTTCTCATCATTTGCGAAGATCTCTCCATCAAACTTGTAGGTCCATTTTGAGTCAATCTTGGCAGGGAAGGATTGGTCAACGCTTGTTACACCATCCTTTTTAAACTCTCCGGTGTTATCCGTGTCCAGAACTAAATCCATCATGTTAGTACCTCACTGTTTCAGTTTAGCTTTTCTTCAACAATCCCATAACTTGGGGCAGAGTCAAGAGCTTTCTGGTTTAAAAGTGGCGTAGCAGAATCTGCAAACGGTGTCCAAGTTTTTGTTCTGGCGTTCCAGTAATGCTTCACTCTGGAATCTGGATGCACTATAACAAAAACTTTTTCACTTGTCAACACATTAATTTCTTCCACACCCCTGCTGATAATTTCTCCGTCATATCCCCCGGTCTGGTATCCTTCGTACCAGGTTCTTGCATAGGCATAGCCAGCCTGCCAGCATGCAGCCTCCTCCGAGGTGGAGACTACGTAGAAGTCTTTCTCAAATTCTGGGATACGCCCTTGCTTTACGCTCCAAGCTCCGCGAATTTTCATTGTAACTTTGAATAGTTTATTTTTCACAACGGTTACCCATCACAGTTCTACAATATCTGCATCTGACCCTGCCCCAAAGGCATAATAGGACTCTTCCCCGAAATAATATTCCGGTGCACCAGCAGCGATCAGGTCTGATCCCAAAATGAATACCACGTTGTGTCCTACATAGCTGTGATTTTGCCGCACAGGATCATCCCACGGCAACCCTTCGAAGTATACCGCAGGGACGACCTTTCCTTTCAGGAAGGATTGCCCCAAGTAGACGTTAGAATCAAGAATTTTAACCTTCATGATCGTCCTCCACTATCTCTACATCCTCACCTAGGGCAAAGTTGTAGGTCCACTGACTGTCAAAGCATTCCTGAGATGCACCAGCGGCAATAAGATCTGCCCCTTTTATTTTTAAAAGGTCAGGGTAATCTTCGTTAGGGACAGCAGTAAACACTTTCCCTACTAAAGGCTCCTGACCAATATAGAAGCTTGAATCTAAAACTTTAACTTTCATCAACGGTCTCCATCAGGTGGTTGTGGGACGTAAACACTGTTACGAATATCGTCCGCAGTATAGTAATAAGTGTCTCCAACCCTATCTCTGGCTGCAATGTACTCTGCTATACCAATAAGTGCCATTGATTTGGTGGCGTATCTTCCCAACTCGTTAGCTCCCCAGTAGAATTTAGACCAATAGGGAATAAGACCGAACAAATATACCTTTTGACGAACTTCCCAGTAAGTGCCTTTCCCGACAAGTTTAAACTCAACTTCACCACTGTTAATCTTTTTCATTATCAATCTACCTCCACCGTGGTTGGATTGTCAGTAAGAAATTGAGCATTAGCTGGAGGCACGCCTGACATTTTCCACACAACCATAAGTTTGTAACCAGGCACTCTATTAAGTGCAGATCGAGTAGAGTTTGTGCACGTATATTTTCGCTTTCCAAACCCGTTTTCAAGCATGATCCAGTATCCCGTGTCTTTATCACCTGGAATTGGTAATCCCTCATCGTCCACCCACTGAATGGACCACGGCACGATGGCTACAGCTTTATATTTAAACTTTTTAAACCACTCAAAAAGTTTCATAATTCAGCCTCGCATAGACATAATCACTATAAACAGGCAAACAATGAATCCGAATGCCACGCCACCCATAAACGTTAATATTGATGCAATCATGTCAATCAGCCTCGCTTGGCAACTCTTCCACCTTAACATGCCGAAAAGTGTTACCGTAATGGTTGATCCATGACATCAGCTCACTTTCTTGCTCTTCCTCTGGGATGAACTCTCGAATACTGACAAGTTTTAAGAAAACCCAATCACAATCTGCACCCATTCTACCAGACAGACAATAGTGCTTCATAAAAACCCTCCATCCTGGTTTAGAATACTGCCTCTTTTAATGATCCAAGGAGCAGCAGGTGTGAAATCTGATCCACATCCATGGTAGATTCAATCTCCTCTTTTTTGAAAGGTTCTCGGCAAAACAGTACTACATTTGGGTTTTCGCTACGCACTATATAATACAGATCGTTCAAATCATTCTCATAGTAGGTATTAAATTTAAGAATTTTGTCACTCATTTTCTAATCCTCTTCTTAGATTTTTGTGCAGAAACGCTTTCTGCAATACGAGACAGGCGTTCTTCTGAAGCTTTACCTACCCCAGGTTTCTTGAGCGGGTTATCTTTATGACCGCAATCCAATTGGATGCTAGATACCTCCCCAACCTTGTAAGTCAATTCTAACAAAAGGTTGTCGTCCTTGTCAAATGTTTTTACGATAAATTTTTTATCGTCCTCCTGAACTTCATACCTAGTACCTGCAGTATACAGCATGGTGCCATCAGTGTAGGATATCCAAATCATTGCACCTCCTTCTGCTGCAACAGCATTAACTCTTTGTTGGAAATCTTTACTGCTGTCTTTATTGTTCCATCTTCACGGAACCACGACCAGAATTCTACAGTGTCACCACTATCAAGCAAGGCATGACCATGGTAAAAATCCTTGTCCTTAGACAGTTTCTCATCTATATCTGCATCGACACATTCGTGATCCATAGCATTTTGCCTGAATGCATCGGTTATGCCAATGCATGCCTTGCTCTCAAGACTGGTATATCCGATATCTTTTAATTCAGTTTCCCAAGTCCAGTATCCTACAAAAGCCACAACAGCTACCCACATTAATATCGATTTAATCTTTGACATTCTCTCTACCTCTTTCTTAATTTGTTTAATTATGGCACATCCTTTGTGCCTTGTTGCACACTACTTAAACAACAGTTCAAAATAGTGCAAAATTAACAGAAGTTGAATTACGCCTAGCACAACAGCAAGTATGTTAATCTTAGAATCAAAAAACTTCTTAACTTTTACCCTAAAAGGTTCCTTAATGTCCTTTACGATCCTATCTATAGATGACCTCATATCCCTGATTACCATCCTGAACATTAAAGACGGATGATCCCTCTCTGTAACGGAATCGAAAACATACTCTCTTTGATCACAAGGGCCGCCAGCTCTGCGTATTAACCTCTCCACAGAGACCTCGTACGACACACCTGTAACGTAATCATCTATGACAAGGAGTGACGGGTCTTTATCGTCCAAGGGTATCAAAGTTATCTTTCCAGATTTTGTTAAAATTTCTCCTTTTTCAAGTAAGGTGTACCAATGCTCTCTGCCAAGACTGTTGAGGCACGTTTTTACATATTTAACAAACATCGTCACCCCTCATCGCACGTCTGATATAACCACTCTATAAAATCTTGATACCATTCGCCCTCTGAGCGCTCCGTAGGCCAATAATCTTCACCCTCTCGTGCATTAAAATCTGAGTATTCAACTTTCCACTCCTTTACCAGCTCGTGGAGAAGGTTTTCAGCCTGCTCTAAAGATTTATTTTTTGCCATTGCTGTCTCCTTTTTCAAGATAGTTATACATCAGAACTGCACCACCTAAGATGGCTACCAGTAACAATACCCCAGATAGCATCTCAATAAACATGGCTTGAAACACTGGAAGGTCTCCCTAAATTAACGCACCATTTTAAATACATGCTCTTTTCCCATAAAGGTGCCTGGCTAAGATCTGCGTAGAACGCAATCTCTTTAAGAACAGTATAAACAGTTTTAGGTGCGGTCTCCATCCCTACTCTCCTTTTTCTCCTTACGAATATTCTTGTAGTAATCAACTAGGCACATTATTACGATGAAGATAACAATAGGCCAAAAAGGTGCAGCAGTGATGATGGTGATAAAATCATCAAACTTCACCTTTCGTCTAGACACGATGCATATACCTGTCAAGAATACCGCTGTTATAACGGCTATTACCAGGTAACCTATTAGCACAACATTTATACTCATTAGCCCTCCCTTTGTAGGTTAAATTGTATACTGCAGATGGTTGCTGATGGTGTCAAGAAAATTATCCCGTTCTTTCTCAGAGTTTTCACGGGTGTATCTGAAAAACATATCGAGAATAACCTTATTGATATATTCCAGCTCCTCTGTGTTCAGGTACTTAGCAGGATCTACAATTACATCCCAAATATCATACAGACCACACTCATGATACCCATAACGCCACTCAATTGTCAAGCTGAGCGGCAAATCTTTACCGTCACAAACAACCTTCCATCTACATATGTTGGTATCTGGGCGTACCTGTGCACGGTACACCTGTACAAAATCTAATTTAAATTTGAGGTACTCGTCATACAATTTAAGCACAAAGCTCTCGATTTGTGGAGACACTTTTGCAGCAAACTGTGCGTATTTGTACTTGCACTGGATGATCTTTCTGCGTTTTGCAGTTAAATTTTTTGCCGCTAGTTGTTCTTCAGTGTATCTCCACCTACGATCAACAAACGCAACAGGGTCTTTGTCCCCATAGAGGTCTTCCCAGTTAATCAGAAGCATACCTGTCATTCCTCCACAACTTCAAGGCCTTTGCCGCCTCGTTCTGGTAGATTACTTAAAGATAGGTAATACGTATAGTCAGGAGAGATCCTGCCAGACTCTGCACCTGCAGCTAATAAATCTTTTCCCTTAACCATGACAACATTATCGTTTGCAGATAGCCGTTTTGCTTCCACAATTTTACCAATGCAGTCAACCAAGGAAGGGTACCCTAAATCTGTAAGAAATTTAACTTTCATGCTACCTCCTACTTCTACCGTCCCTGGTAAGATAAATTATTACTGAACAAAGCGCGGAGCTGGGAAGGATAACTCTTCTAAAGAGAAGATTTCATTCCCCACAATCCATGTTGCAGGATCATCTGGGTTGACTGGATAGATAATCATCACCTCGTCAGTGTTACATACCCGCTTTTTACCTGTGGAGTCATCAGCAACCAGCATGCGCGGTTCTTCAGAAATGCACAGGTAGCCTCCTCGGCCCACTGTTCCTTCCACAGGGTCTTGCCCTTTGATCACGATGATTATCTTCTCTCCTGAGGCGATATTACCTTGCACACTCACCGTTTGACCAACCTTGGATGTGCCAATCTTAGTGACTTCGAACATTACATCCCGAATTACTGTTGCATAATCGCCAGACACTTTCTTACCTTCTTTAGTGATCTCAATCTTCATACACTGGGCTCCTTAAATGAATCTATGTAATCAATTAAATCCCAAACATCCCTATGACCTGTCAGAGGGTATACTTCTCCAAGAGGGATCATAGCAATAAGTCTATCAAAAACCCAATCTGGACGCAACATTTTATGGTGATACTCCCACTCACCTTCTACAGACTTTTTCTGAGTGATCAGGATCTCTGTGTAGTGTTTCGCCTGTCTTGAGTAAATTGAAAATGACTTGTACATAAATGACCCCCTTGTTGAGAACAACAATACACAACTACCAAGTTACTGTCAAGTAGGCAACCGTGTTATTTTTCTCTGGAGAGATGCCAACAACATCTACCTGTAGACCTCCTGCCCTCAAATCCCCAACAATATGCGGGAAGTAATCTGAGAGATGCGAGGGTAGATTTATCGAAAATCCGCATCCCAGAAAGCCTGCTAACGCTTTATTTTGTATCTCCCCTACAATCGCATCATAAATGGAGTTAAGCTCGTCAGGGAGCGTTACAGGACGTTTTAGCGCTAACTGGTGTAATTTGTCCTTAGCACTCATTTTCATTTCAGGTCTACCTCTGGTGGTGCCAACCACATAAATGGCGGCAAGCCTAAACGGTTTTTCTTATCCCACACAAAATATGCATATGCTTGCCCGTCAGTTCTGCCATTTGATTGAAATGACGGACGCTTAGATATTGTGATCACAGTGGTAGGTGCATTATCAAGCCACCATTCAAATCTGGCTTTGCTTTCCAGAAAATTAAGACGTAAAAGCATAATAACTACGTCAGCATCTTTCAACGCCTTGTCTACAAACTCACGAGCCAAGCTGTATGGTGGGTTGGTGATAATACAGTCAACATGGTTGTATTCTGTATTCAGATAGTCAACACCTTCTTGGATTTCTCCCCATGCAGATCCTAACGGCATACGGGAGTAGAACACACCTGAGGTACTATTCCTGCAAGGCTCTAAGTAGGTCCAGTCTTCTGGGAACGGAATAAGGTCATACAGCCCTTCTGCACACCACTCCGGTGTCACATACTCATCGTAGGCGTTACGTTGTTCATCAGGTTTTCTAGCACAAGTCATGCAAATCTCCAGATCATAAAAGCCCTCCGAAGAGGGCTTTAGAATTAATGTTTAAACTTCTTCGACAATTCCTGCACCCAGGATTTTTTCATTGAGCTCTTTTGCTGTTTTAATAATATTATCTACCAGACGCTTGCGAGTCTTATCTTTCACCTTAACCTCTTCACCGCCGTTCAGAGTAGTCTTCAATTGAGACAGAATATCCTGAAGTTCAACGACAGAGAATCTCTGCAGATCTTCTGAAGTAATCTCACCCAGGGCAATTCGGACGGTCTCGCCACTTTCCATCTGCAGATTCAGGAACACAGTGTGAACATCACCTTTCGAACCACCCGCTTTTGCAGATTCAACAGCATGAACTAACTCATCTAAAGATGTGCACTGGTGAATCTCCGGAAGACCTGCTTCACCTAACACGCCTTCTTCATCACCTTTTGCCAGAAGCTTTTTCGGTTTTTGTCCGTTCTGGATGCGTTGTATGTTGCCTTCATCCAGAATAATAGCTCCAGTGCGTGCTGCCAGCTCTTCTCCGTCCAACCACACTTCGCCACCAGCTGTGATGGATGCGATCTCATCTTCTGTCAGCACCCCACCGTAGTATTTTTCGATTAAGCGTTCGAAACGTTTTTTCCAGTAGCTGACCTGAGTATTCATGTTCACACCGTTACCATAAGTGCCACCTTGGTAGTAGTGGAACATAAACTCTGTGTCCGGAGCCACAGTGCGTTCTTTGCAACCCAGCCATAAGATTGTTCCCGCAGAGCAGCACATCCCTTCAGCATGTGCAACAACGCTTGCCTGAGACTCGCGGAATGCCTGCAGATAAGCCATTGCAATGTGCACGCAACCCCCAGGACTATTGATGATCACCCGAATGCTTTCTTCCGGCTGAGCCATACGGATCGTCTGCAGACGAGACATATGATCTTGTAAGTCTTCCAAATCGTCGATATAAAGAACGTGGTCAACAACTGGTGTTGGGTAGCTGTATGTTTCCATAATACCACCCGGCATACCGAACATTTTATTACTCATAGGTTCGAAACCGTTCTGTTTTTCTTTCATGCCGTGTACCATGGTGCTACGAGGTGTTAAATTCATGAGAAATCCTTAATATTGGAAGTTGAAAGCTATTTATTTAAACCTGATTCACATTTACCTTTATTTAGCAATCACTATAGAGTACTTACGATTGTCAGAAGCATCGCAGCTCAATGATTGCCAGTCTACCACATACCACGTATCATTGTCAACAATTACTTTATCGCCTGTTCTGTAGCAGGTGCTGCTTTCAATAATCCGAGACTCGATAAAGAATCTGTGTCGGCGCTCACGTAGCAACGCTAAGTTGATTATATTACCACCACTGTCCTTGATCCACACATTCTTGGATCCTTTATTTGCCAAAATTGTCTCGCCGTTATAGACAAACAGGCAGTATATTTTATTCAGTCTCTCTTGTATTGTAGCCATACTATCTCCTTCTCCTTGTCTTGTCCGATAATAATATCTAAAGCTTACCTGTTTGTCAACAACTGTTTTAGATATTTAAGGGTGGAATAACCACCCTTCTGTATTACTCGGAAACAGGGGTCCAAATATGATTTGCACGATCCTCAATAAGATTGAGTGCAATCTGACGACCCAACCCGGAACGAACAACATCGTCTGGACTATCAAAGCTGATCATTCCAACCTCAGGGTCTGGATGACGAGTAAAGAAATCCGTCACCCATGCAAGGCCAGATTTACCAGGGATGTCACGTTGGCTATTATCGCCCATAATTACAAGGGTGGCCTGATCAGAGATCCTTGTGATAATTGACAACATTTCTTCAGGGTTAGTTTGCTGTGCCTCGTCAATCAGGACAAAGCATCGCTCATCGAAACTACGACCACGAATGCTTTCAACCTCACAAATCTCGATACGGCTGTTCTGACCGTTTCCCAGCATTGCGGCAAAAGCACCTTTGCCAACACGACGACAAATCGTGTCCATCATGCTTCGAAGATAGGGCCACAGTTTCTGCATTGCATTTCCAGGTTTAAATCCTGAAGTCTTTCCTGTCTGAACGTAAGGACGTGCAACAATGATCTTATCAATCTCGTTCTTACGCAGAAGATCACCTGCATATGCAGATGCCATGAATGTCTTACCGGATCCAAACACACCGTTTACAATGATAATCTTACGTGACCCTAGATAATCAAGATACTTTTGCTGCTTCTTATTCATTGGTCGGAGAGCTGGAGCGGTGTGCTCTCTTTCGTCAGCAAATTTCTCAGCAGCCTTGCGCAGGCGATCAGATTTGCGAGCCTCTCTAGCTTCATCACGCATGCGTTTTGTTTCTTTAGCTCGACCCATGTTGGGACTCCTTTCAGATTGAGATGTGCCAAGTACTTTTACTGCAACAGTTTTTCAATAGCCGCTTCCATGCTGCTTGCAACAGCCTGAACTCGGATATTCATCTCTTCTTGGTGGATCAGCTCCTTAAGCTCTTTAATGGTAAATTCTTTAGAGAAACCTTCCACCATAATCTTGTGTAAGGCTTCTTGCGTATCTACTTGCAAGAACTTTTCCAGTTTGTTGGCAGAGGCTTCTAAATCAGCCCGAATGCGAGGGTCATCTGTGCGATTCAGCATTAGGCGTAAGCCATCAAGATTAGTAGAAATAGCGTCTGCATGTTGAGTAACTAACCGTGGCAAAATGAGATCTACAAACTTATTAGCCAAATCGATACGTTCTTGTGTCACTGTTGCACCCCCTCTTCATCCTCATGATGTTTCTTTTCACGCTTGTGTTTTTTCTTGAGCTCAAGCGCAATTTCTTTTTTGTACGCCTTCTTCAAGGCTTTTTTAGCCATTTGGCACCTCCTCTGCTTTCATTTTACGATAATTATACCTATCTAAACAAAGCTTTGTCAACAGCTAGTCTACCTGAACCCAACCGCCTGATACTTTTTTAAACATTCTTTGGTTATCACTGCCTCGGAACGGTTTCTTGGTTGGTAAATCTTTTACATACTTACCGTCAATGATGATATCAGCCAGTTTAAGAACATCACTAGAGATATGGTCAAATGTGAACCCAGTATATACAAGAATAGTTTTCTTGTCACCAAATTTTTCCTTAATTTTCTCCATCAGGCTAATAATATCTGGCTCATTATAGTATGCTAAGGGTTCTCCACCCAGCAGAGAGATACCGCACACAGACGGGTTATCTAAATCTGACAAGATTTTTTGCAAGTCTTCTTCAGTAAACTCTCTCCCCTTATCTTTTGACCAAAATGCCTGATTAAAGCAACCAGGGCAAGCGTGTGGGCACCCAGATACCCATAAGGCAGTTCTAATACCTGGCCCTTCGGTGTAAGATATTTCTGTGTATCCGGCAATATTCATAGATACTCCGCATCACATTTAGGGCAATGCCAAATAAAATCGTCCAGTGCCTTGCACCAACGAAGATTGCAACGACAACCACACTTGCAAATTTTATAAATACCTGTAGACATACTGTACCTCCTAGCTCACTGTGTGTCAATAATATGCCACATCCTTGTGGCTTTTGTCAAGTATCAGCAACCACAACTTCCGTAGTGCTTAACCCGTTCTATAACTTCCGCTTGCTTACCTTTATTGTAAGGACGGGAGTTTGGACTAGACAGGTACCCGGATACACGTCTGATCACACTGATCGTTCCCTCTTCATGGTTTCCACACTCTGGGCATACAAAGCCTTTAGCTGTTGCACTAAACTCACCAGAGAAACCACACTTGAGACATTTATCCACAGGTTGGTTAATACCAAAATACATAATGTGTTTATACCCGAAGTCAACAAGAGCCTCTAAAGCATCCAGGTTGTTTTTCAGATTTGGTGTCTCTACGTATCCGATGTTGCCACCAGAAGAGATCATGGCAAAACCTTCCTCATACTCCCACTTATCAAAAGGAGAGCTATTGATCCATACTGGCTGATGGAAACTGTTGGTGAGATATTCATGCTCGTGCTTCAACACTTCAGGATATTCACGATCCAGACAGGTTGCAGCTTTATAGCATAGACTCTCAGAAGGGGTGCCGTACAAGCTAAACGCTAGTCTACTTTCCTTCTTGTATCGCTCACAAGCATCTCTCATGTGCTGAAGTATTCCAAGAGCTAAAGCCTTGTCACCCTCCCTGCCCAAAATCTGACAGGTTTCATACACACCAATATACCCAATACTGATGGAAGCGTACCCGTCATAGAAGAGTTTATCAATACTCTCTTCAGGATCCAGGCGAGCAAGAGCGCCTTCACACCACATGATAGGGTTCTGCCCTGCCTTTGTTCCTTTTAGACGGTTAACCCTTACAAGGTGAGCCTCGTATGCAAGATCCAGATACTCGTCAAGAACGGCAAAGAAATCAACACCTTCCGTCTTAGCTTTTGCCGCAATCATTGGCAGGTTAAGACTAACAACACCCAAGTTGAATCTGCCGAGGTATTTCTCCTCGCCTGTTTCCAAGTCATTGTATTTGCTAAGAAAACTCCGGCAACCCATGCTCGTTACTTTACCATCTGTCGAGCCTGTCACTTTACGATTTAGTGGAACAGAAACAAAGTCAGGATAAATCCGCTCTGCAGAGCATTCCAGAGCTAATCGTTTCAAATCATAGTTAGGATCTCCAGGGTTCATGTTGACACCCTCTTCTAGGAAGAACAGCACTTTAGGGAACACAGGTGTGATACGTTCTTCACCAAGACCCATTTTGTGGACTTTCAAGTAATTTTTGGTAATCATTCTACCAAAGACCGAGGTATCCAGTCCTAAACTTAATGTGATGAATGGAGTTTGCCCGTTGACAGAAGTTAACGTATTGATTTGATAGAGCAAAGTCTGCATGCTGTCAAATACGTCTTTATCTGTCATTTGCATTGCAACAGTCTCAGCATCTGGCAACCAATGTTCCTGGCAAAATTTAAGGTTCTTCTCATAGGTCGCTTCAGCATACTGTGCCAGATAATGATCAATATGGCTCATAGTCTGACCACCATATTGAGCACTAGCTACTGCACTAGAGATTTGGCTAAGGATTGTTGTTGCAACCCCTATTGACTTCGGCTTACTGACATGGGCGTTACCAATGTTGAATCCGTTTTCCAACATATCTGGATAATTTACCAAACAACAGTTTGTTAACGGACTGATCAAGTAGTCAAGATCATGCACATGGATGAAGCCTCTATTGTGCTCTTCTGAGACACGGTCTGGCAGGATCTGTGTTGATGCAAGGTGTTTGCTAAGGATGCCTGCAAGCAGGTCACGATGAGTGTGTACATGATTGGTAGGCTTATTTGCGTTTTCTTTTGTAAATTCATCACAAGTGCGATCCAAGAAGCCACTAATATCTGCAAGCAGTTTTCCACCTGCCTCTCTATTATTATCTCTTGTCTGCCTATACTGGATGTATTCTCTGGCTGCACATTTTAAACCCATATCCATAAGAGCGTCTTCAACAAGGATATGGATATTTTTTACAGAGATCGTGCACTGGTCGGTTGGTAGAGTGTTAGCAACAACTTCATTAACCGCGCAGGCGATCCGGTAAGCTTCTTCTTCAGTATGTCCAGACTCAAGTAAGGCGGACTCTGCCGCCTTGATCACCTTAATTCCGTTATAGACCTCTTCTCTACCGTCCCGTTTTACAACTTTCACTTTTTCTCTCCAAAACCATTCTTAACAAAAGAGATGAAATCGTCGGCACCGCCTATATGGACACTTTCAAGATTACTTTCTAAGAAGATCTGCGGCAACGTTCTGGGTACGATTGGACTGCACTTCTCAATAAGCTCTTCTTTTGTGTAACCCTCGCCAAGTGTCTTATATACAAAAGGCAGACCCTTACTGACTGCAAATTCTTTTGCTCTTACACAATGTGGGCAGTTATCTTTACCGTAAATAATAAAGAAAAAAGATTTTTCACAGCTCATGTATTAAAACTCCCAAATTTCTTCTTCAGCGTCGTTAACAGTTGTGTTGACGCGGTAGTCAGTGTTCGACATTTCTTGGTTCGCCGTCTGTTGCAATGAAGGTTTCATCCACACCTGCATAAACGGTAGAGGGTCCTTTGTTGGCGGCACAAAGTCTTTGTCGATGTCGTAGTAATCATAAATCGGTGAGCAGTTATAGTCAACCCATTCTTTAAGCAACGGTGAGTTAAGACCTATAATCGCTCTTCCTTCGCTGAAAATATAGTCACTCCAACCGTACTCTTTGGTTCGTACTTCATCAAGAATCTCTTTTAACTCCCCTTTTATCTCAAGGAAGCTTTTCTCCCATGCGGGATCATTAAGCAGGATATCAATGATGGCAAAATCACCTTTCGAATGTAGCATTTCGTCAAGCATGATTTTTTGAACAAGCTGCGCCACCTGAACAAAGATACCCTGCTCAGCTACTGCGAAAGTGCATGCAAAACTTGCAATAAACTCAATACTTTCCAGAGCTAAAAGTGCAAAAAGCGCTCTAAGAATGCATTTCCGCACAACATCTTCTTCAACACTAGAAGGATCCAGTCGGTATTTTGCACCAATAACCTCAAGCTCTTGCATGTATTTGACAATAACGCCGGATCTGCTCAGAACGTTTTGGTTTTCCTGAATCTCTTCTATAATCTCACGGGCATTGGGGAGGCATTGTCTAACAATCTCTGAGTAAGTTAGTGCGTGAAGAACTTCAATCTCTGACTGTTTCATCAATAGAGTGAAAAGCTCACTATTGGTGATAAATGGTGAAAACAGACAAATGATAGATCTTGCCGCAACGCTATCAGCCTCCCATTGCCACATCAAGGTCTGCACCATCACGTCATAAGTTGACTTTGAGCATGTTACAAAATCTGAAATAGATTGCGACAAATCCACTTCATCCTCTGCCCAGTCTTGTTCTTTTTGTTTTTTGTATAGTTCAAACAGTTGTGGATATTTTTTGTTGATAGAGTCGTACATACCCATTTGCTGTCCTAGAAACAGCGGATAGTCACCAGTTTTATGAGCGGTGTTCTCAGCATTAAATACAGCCATTATTCTAACCTCTAAAATGGGGCCGAAGCCCCTTTAAAATTATAGTGCACAACTTTCGCAATACTGATCTTCAACTGAACTATCTGCATTCAAAGGATAGTTCTTTCTGGTTTCATCTTCAGCCTGTTTCTTGGCATGAAGTTCCTCTGCCAAGGAGTCGCCAGCACCAACCCTAGAGTTTAAATAATACCATGTCTTCATTCCGAATTTAGTGGCACGGATAAGGTACCCTAGCTGCTCCTTCATTGAAATTTTACCATCTTTCAACTTGGTGTAGTCTATGTACAAATCCGCGCTGATTGCCTGACCTGTGAATTTTTGAATCACAGCATACATATCGATCATGTCGTTAGTATCAACGTCCCAAGCCGAAGTGTAATACTCTTTCAACTCATCATAGTCAGGAACGATAAACAGCACCTGCCCTTGTGGCGACTTTTTAAAGATAATGTGCTCACGGACAGGATAGACCCCGTTAGTGGTGTTTGTTGCCAGCGAAGAGCTTTCATTAGGCATATATGCTTCAAGAACGCTATTACGTAGCCCACCATTTTCAATGATTTCTTTACGTAACCCTTCCCAATCCTGTTTAAGAGAAGGATCTTTCACCACGCTATCGACCTCTTTGTTATAGGTGTCGATTGGTAACCAACCTTCTGGATATTTTGTTTTATGCATCCACTCGCAGACACCACGCTCTTTTGCCAACCGTAAACTTGCCTTATGCAAGCTGTAGCTGTGAAGTTCTGCAAGATCGTGAACGAGCTGTTTACTTTCAGGAGATCCGTAAGTAACCTTGTGGCTGGCAATAAAATGTGCAACATTGGTAAGGCCAACCCCGATGGATCTGCGTTTTTTAACTGTGCTTTCCATATTTTCATACGGATATGTCATGATTTCCATAACATTGTCAATCATAAGCACCGTATAGTATGCAACATCCTCATACTCCTCTGGAGTAACCCTCCCAGCTACAAGAGATGACAGGAAGCACAATGCAACCTCTCCATCATCAGCATCGTACTTGAAGATATTACGCATATCTGAATAGCCTTTTGTCGGGAGGGCTATTTCTGCACACAGGTTACTTGAATAGATCACATCTTTAAAAGGTGTATGTCTATTCATCTCATCTGTCCAGTATACATACAGCCTTCCCACCTCAGTACGCTGCGTGATCAGTTCAACAGCAAGATCTCTGGCCCGGATCCATGTTTTAGGAATACTGTCATCTTTAGCAATACGATCAACCTCTGCATCAAACTCCTCCATAGACATGGTGAAGATACCCTCATGCAGTTGAGGCGCGTGCTTATAAGAAACAAGCATCCAATCCAAATTCTTAGCCACACGGTTGATAAACGACCTATTAATACCGATGGAGTAGTCCATGGTGTTGATTCTTTTTGAAGCAACAGTCATAGGGTTTCTCAAACGGATTAGCTCATCAATCTGCGGGTCTAGTGCAAGAAATGATACTGTTGCAGAACCGCCACGTGATTGTTGTCTGTTCTCCTTAACCCCAGCATCAATACCTCGATAATATGGAATCTTACCCATGTGTTTAATAGTGTTACCACGAACACCATCGCCTGCAGATCTTGATGATAAATAGTAGCCGATACCTGCTTGGTTAACCGTCATTGTGTACGCAACTTCACGTGCCACACCAATAGATTTTGCTGTATCGTCAGCTTTTATTACACAACAAGATGCATACCCTGTCTTACCTGTGCGCAGCCCGTTTAAGTACGGTGTCGGGGCATTGATCTTTAAGTCGGACAGATAAGTGTATAATTTTACAACATCGTTGATACGACGTTCTTTCGGCATATTCTTCATGACAGCCATTGCTATCCCCATAAACATCATCTGGGGAGATTCAAACAAGGTGTCTTTAAGAGTATCCTTGATCCCGTATTTGTCGCGAAACTGTTTAAGGACTGCATAGCCATAACCGAGATCTTTACTGTGGTCAATAACAGCGTCTAAAGTGTTTAGCTCGGTAAAGCTATAGCCCATATCCTCCCAATACCCTTTCTCAACCATGGTATTGTAAAATGATGGTAAGGAAGGGATCTTTGTAAACCCTCCAAAAGCCTCTTTATAAATCTGACCAATAAGAACACGACCAGCCATACGGGAATGTGCTTCGTCTTTACGGCTAACACAGGAGTCTATGATAGCTTGGTTAACTTCTTTGGTTGTACATCCATCATACAGTCGTTTGTATGCATCCAGTGCAATATGTGACCAATTGCCGTTACCGTCGTCACCGAAAATAGCTGCCTTATTTAAACGTTCTGGATCGAATGCTACCTCACATCCGTTGCTTTTAATTACCTTGGTGATCAATTTGCTTCCTCCACTTCATTAACGTATTTATCAAGGCAGGTATCAGTATCTTGCTGGATAAAGGTATCCTCTTCTACAGAGATATTTATAATTTTACCTGTATACTCGTCATAATAAACATCATCATACATTTTAATATCGTTTGTCAGGCCGTTGAACCAAAGCCAACCAACATACTCTGCCCGACTTGCAAAACCAAGATCCTTCCACTTGGAGTTATGGCTCATCTTCACCACCTTAGCTTTCAATACCGAATAATTTTTCCAGGCGATGCAGATCTTCAAAATTGAAAGGTTCATCAACAATATGAATATCTTCAGCCTTTTCAGATTGTTTTGTATACTTTCTTACATTAACACGATCCTCTACTGGGATATCATACGGGAGATCTTGAACAAGCATTGCCTCACCAGGTGCTTTATCCACATCTAAAATATCTACACCGTTATACATTTGCGGGTATCTAAAGTCTGCACGCATAACACCAGCAAATACATCTGCCTTTCGATAATGTGTTGGCTTATTTTTGCATCGAACGTTTTTTCCACGAAGAACATCAATACTTTTTAAATCAAACCCTACGGCAAAGAGTGCAGCTCGGAGACCGTTTCGTGTGCGAACGTTAAACCCAGGGACGGTAGCTAGGAAATCTAAAGTAACTGAAATAAATGTCTTTTTAGGAATCATAACATTACTCATATCTGTCTCCATTTCTGGCTCACCAACAAAGTGAGCCATTATTATAGATTATCTGATACTATTAGTCAACACAAAAGTTACCTATCGCTGTGATAGGATTAACCTTTCACGAAGTGGTTATTAAGCAGTTGTCTGTGCTGAACCCACCCACAAAAGTTGGCAGACCAGAATTTACCATCACGGTCTTGATGGGTTACACCTTCCTGCCAAACACAGCTGTCTTGTGTGATTTCACATGAAGACAGGTAGTAGTTTAAACGTTCCATTGCGTTATCGTGATCCATAGGTGTTGCCTGGTGCTCGTAAGGGCTTGCATGGATACGATCCCCACCAATCAATTTTTTAGCCACACTGTCTGCCTTTTCAAACGTGCTGTCAATATTTCGATAAGATACTTGTGCACAGCAACTAGCACTGATAGACAGAGCTTCTTTAGTATCGAGAATGCAGAGCTTTCCTTCTGTGTCACGTACAGCGTAGTTAAACTCTCCGTCCAAATAAACGTGCTCTACATATGGAGTGTGCCATTGCCCTGGTTTAAGGATTTCAGGAGTGCTATTCACAAGAGCTTCCCACATACAATTAGCCAACATCTGAATCGTAGGATCCGCATCGTGCCAGCAACGGAGATGGAAAAAATTATTCCACTCTGTGCTTGTTACAACTGTTTTCATGCGCTGAAACGGCTCCACTAAGCGGTTACATACTTGTTTATGGTAACCAGCAAGGGCGAACTTCTCTGCATGCCAAGCGGCGTTTTTTGCAGCTTCTTTCCAAAACTCTTCAGGGGTTAGCTCCATGTCAGTGTACTCTACACGGATCTTTTGATCGTGTTCTCCACCATCTTCCATACCTCGCTTATTTACACCGAAGCGAACTGGCATTGCCGGATTCTCCACAATCTGCTGCAGCATCTTGCCGACAGGAACTGCACGGGAAGACATGGCGTTTCGGCTGAACACTCGGTGCGTCATAAGCTCTGAGTGAATAATTCGAGGATACTCTAGCTCAAAAGTGGTGATACGCTTACCTTTCTCGGAAATGCTGTCAGCAATGATCTTTGCAGTGCACAGTTTTAGCATTATTTAGCTCTCCTTGTTTTAATTTTGGAAATTTCGTCTGGGTTTATGTTGGCCTTAAATGCAAGGTATCTGTTAAACATATCAGAGCACATGTCTTGGGTGATCCTGGAGGCATACACTAGCTTACCTCCCAGATCATATACCTCCAGCCAGTCACCGTATCTGACTACAGGATCGCCACCTTTAGAACATCTGCCCATTTCAAATACCTTCTAAAAACTTTCCTATTTTATACCAGCTATTGGCGGTATAGTCAACACTGACCTTTAACTCCTCGAATTGCTCATAAGGCGTATCTTTTAGGATTTTAATAACTTCAGGTCGTGAAGCGAATTGGTTAAGGTATTCATGCCTGTCGTCAATTATAACATCTACAGCCACATTTCCTTTGAAATGTGTGGCGTAGAAGCCGTGACCCTGGGTGTGATCGTCCAGATCCATAAAATCACTGGTCCAACGCTTTAAGAACCTTGATTTAGATGCAAGGTGACCTTTCTTGCATACCGAGATAAATGCAAGCTTGTGACCACGAGCCACCAAATCTTTCATAACCTCAATAGCCCCCTCTTCAGGCTTAAGAAAGTCGTAGAGGAATGGGTCACTCCAGAAATCAAAAGGCCCTATGATGTTTTCTTTGGGGCGATCAGGCCAATACTTTGACAGATCGTAATACATCAGTCCATTAGAAGGTTTAGCGACTGTCTTACTGGCTGGACCATACAAACGCTCCAACCACTCCCACCATGCTGTTCCTGAATCTACCAGTGTCAAATCTACATCAATTCCGATTAACATTCTTCTTGGGCCTCTTTAGCATCAATATACTTGCACACAATCTCCGATGCACACTCCCAAGGTGCACCTTCAGGGTTTACAACATCGAACTCAATCCCTTTTATTCCGTTCTTTTCCAGACTTAGATAGGTTCTGGAATCATTTCCCCAGTCATATCCGACACGGTGAATACGGAACAACAACAGATCTCCACCTGTGCTGTATGCGTACTCACTAAGGCATGCCAGCTCCTCTTTGAATCCACCATCGGAGTAAACAACAACCCCTTTACCTTTAGGGAAATCTTTCTTCAAGGATGTGACTGCGGCCTTACCGAAAGCATCTTCACCAAAGATAGGTTTAATCAGATTTTCACTACAATGGATCATCCACTCTCGCGGAGAAACATGCTTACCGTCTATCATTAAGAAAGGGCAAGGCTCTTCTTTGTAGTGGCGGTCATAAAGTGCATTCCAGAGTTGAGGAGTTACACCAGCTGCCTTAATTGCCACGCTGAAGAGCATCTCCTTAACCTCACGATGGTGTGAGTTAGGAATAGCTTCCAACAAGAGATCTGCAATGTGATCCTTACCACTACTAGGTGGGGCGTTAAGAACAATAATATCCATCAAAAACCTCCGTGGTATTCTTCAACTGCATCAATAATACTTTTACACTTATCTACCAGCTCGTTAGCCACTACAGCATCGTCTTCCCAAACAGCCTCTTCAATCTGATCAAGCAATGATCGCATCTTATCCATCATTTCTGGGATAAAGTTTTCTGAAAAGCTGTCTGGAACTGTTAACTTTAGTGTCATTGCGGTCTCCAATCATACTATGCGTTATTAGAAGTTTGTTTTTACACGTCCCTTTTCATCTACCTCATTGTTAGCTAAAAGCGTTACAAAGTCTGTGAAACGGACATGAAGAACTCTTTTCTTGTCAAGGTATCCTAAAGCCACCCCTGAAAAATTTAGCATCAAGGGGGCTAAAGAAGCTCTAGCACTGAAATGCTGTTGTTCTACTCTTCCTACACCCTTAGTGTAGGATGGGTTAAGATTGTAAGTTCTGAATCCCAGTTTTGTTGGAGCTTTAGAATTAAAAACAACTTTATAGCGTTTCTTACTCAACTTATGCTCCAGGATAAGAATTCCCTTATCACCCTTGATAAGTTGAAAATCTGTAAAGTGCTCTTTTAAGACGAAAGGTAGTGCCAGTCCCATAGCCTGGCCTCTTTGTACCGCTGTCTCACCAAAAGCTTTTGCATCAGCAAGTTCTTTGGTCAAGTCTATGCTTTTGATCATACCGGGTCTCCAAAATGTATTGTAGTTCTTTCTTGCCTATACTCTTCATTCCAGCAGTCTTACCTGCTTCTTCTTGAAAAGAAGAATAGCATTCAGCAAACACTCTGTCAACACCGTCAACTAAAGATTTTATGAAATATGTAGATTCTTCAGATTTTGGATCATCATCACCCAATACTTTTCCAGCGTTATACCCAACACGTCTTACACAGAAGTCGTAGTCATCCGGTGTGCTAAAAGAAAATAACTTATTCTCTCCAATCTCTACAGGATCCCTATTGCACGCCTTTTTCTCCCAAATTTGGAAAACACATGGCACGTCATAAGGTTTGCCATTAAGTAAAAACGAGTTCTTAGGGCACCTTTCGCTGTAGACAAGGTGCATAGACATGTCCAGTTTGTTTGAAAAAAATATTTTTTCAAATGTCCGTGGCAAGATGAAGGCTATAGCCCCGCCAAGCTCTAGCAATGATGCACAATGGTTAAAGAATTTGCAAGCTAAAGATGAATTCTTGCCAAATGGTGGGTTACCTATGAAGACATCTGCCTTGGGGTGCATCTCCAAGAAGTTTGCCTGAATGCACGGTGTTGGTCCTTCAAATTCAGGATCTGGTACTAAATCGTACGACAGTATCTCTGAAAATAGTTTTGAAAAAGAACCTCTTCCAGCAGAAGGCTCAACGTATGCACAATTCCCATACTTATCTTTTACTTTACCAACAAGATATTCTGCATACCCTGGGTTTGTGTAATACTTGTCGTTAGACTCTTTCTTGCTCAAAGTGCCTCCAAAAGGAAAAGGGAGGCGCAAGCCTCCCTCTACTTGTTAGATTATCTGAATCAGGGTGTTTTTCATCTCTTCTCTGGTACGGATGTTGTTACGATCACGAACAACAGATCCACAACCTTCGCAGCGGTATGTTTTAAATGCACTCAGCTGAGTATACGCCAAAGCTTCTTCCTCGTGAAGGTGTTCTCCACCACAGCGTGGGCAACGAACCTTTGGCTCCTCGTCCTGGTAGTACAATGACATGTTTGGGTGCTGCTTAGCAAACGGGCGAGCCAGCAAATACAAGCCTTCCAGAGACAGGATATCACCAACATTATACTCCCGCATCTGTTTAAATGCCTCAAGATCGCCATGGACACACTTGATCCACATTTCAAATGTGTGGTCAATCAGTTTCTGTCGGGCCAGTTGGAAGTATTTGCATGCATACTCTAAAGTGTTTGCATTCAAACGGAATGCCTTCTTGATCATTTTAAGGGTGTCAACCTCTTTGTAGGGGCTTGTTGGAGGCAACCCGTGAAATGCAAATCGTTGGTTGGCCCACCCGCAGTCAAAACCTGAATTGTGGGCTACTGCGACATCGCATTTATCCAGATAATACCACAAATCCTGAATCAATTCGAGATCATTGTGAATATCCTCATCCCACATTTTGTAATCTGGAAGAGCGCAGTCAACCACACTAGGGCTGTCTAACCACTTACCTGCGAAAGTTAGCATATAGGGCATAACTTCAATACCACAGGTTTGAATGTTGGTCTTATAGTGCCCAAAGAACCAGCCGTTTGTTGGGGATGTCTCTGTATCATACACCCAAACTTTAGCACCTTTGTGCTCTTCAAGGAAGCGCTCCGTTGCTTCTCCTACAATCTCTGACATATTCTCTTGTGCACGTTTAAGCTGTAGTCGGATCCAGCTCTCACGTGACTCACGGCCTAAAAATTCACGAGCAATTTGTCTATTAGTGTATCCTTGTTGCTTTAGTGTTAAAATTTGCTCAAGAGTTAACTTTGTCATCATCGTTAAGATTCCTTAGTAAAACTGAAGAATGTCTTTTAAAGCGAAGTCACGATATTCGCCCTTGTCTACATCGAAGGCACGCATCAACCACTGCTCTTCTTTATGATACTCTGTAGAGCCAAACCATAAATTAGGCTCAGTAACGCAGCGATCTGCAACAACACCTTTCCAGTTACGGTATTTCATCCTGATCAGGACTGAGTCGCAAGGATTGAATACCTTTTTCATCCCCATAGAAATCTCTCTCCTCAGTTTTCTTTATAAACTCCTGCATGTAGAGCTCAATAGCCTCATGCTTGGTGCACTCTGGATTAATGACAAGATTGAGATCTGATTCTGCTCGTGCAATAATCGTAGCTTTAGAGCATCTCCTCAAGAACTTTGTCATATCATCTCTGTAGTTTTTGTGGAGCGGGAAGTCGCTGTAGTCTTTCTCCAAATAGTCAGCCATCCGGCGCAACGCCTCTGATAAACTGCAATCTGTATACTCGTTACAGTATTTCATCCAGTATTTAAGCACATACCCCTCAAAGGTATTAGTGCATTGAGACAAAACACCCCTGCAACGACCAGTCAGATGATCATGATCTAAACAAGGCTTACGAAGTGGCTCGCACAAGATCGGATCAAGACCATCCTGCTCCTCTGACAATTCTTTTCGAAAGTTGGCTATGTCCTTAGAATCTTTTAACCACCCGTTATGAACTGGGGCTTTGACAGCTTTCTTTCTTATTTTACGCTTTGCGATAATCCCTCCAGATGAGCCCTGCCTATCCAATAAGCATCTGCGAGATCGGCCTTACCTTGTACCAAATTGATCCCGTCTAGGAACCCAGGTTCAGATACTTCGCAGGCCTTAACCATCAACTTTTTATCCATTGTAACAGGTTTCTTCACAGTATGCTCTTTACCTGTCTTTTTGTCAAGCTTTTTCTTCTCCTCAAAAGCAAGTTCTTCAGGAAGATGACTACGAGCAAACTTTTTGGCAGTTGTTGGTGTCACTGTGTGGACCTTAAACAGGCCGTCATTTTCACAATCAGCTAAGGCATCCCAAAGCATAATTTCAAGACCGTAAAACAACCCAGCCAGTTCACGTGTGGCATCCCCGCGTGATCCAAAGGAAAGCCCTTCCATAACCACGGTGTCAACGTGATGCGTGTGGATATAATATCTGACCTGTTTGCAGATCCAGTCAATACGCTCAGCAGCTGTTGCAAAAGAAACCGTCCCTGGTTTCTTCTCTTTTGCAGATGAGCTTTGAGTTCGTAACACAACCTTATGAACAGGCTTTCCATCGTCCCATACAACGCAAGCTGTGTGTGTCAACGACTGGTCTATGGATAATAGACGCTCTCTCATGCTTCCTCATCCTCCTCTCCTTCATCAGGAGCATAAGCCTTATCTTTGAACAAGACGAGAGAGCAAAGCTTAACATCTGTTTCCACACTGGTGAACATGCATAACCGCTCGCCCTCAATCAACTCACAATCCTCTTTTAAAACAGCAGACCATACACGGTCATCTGCGTAATCATCTGTGTACAGGATGTATGAAATAGTGTCATCTTCATACAACCGCCACATACCTGTGGCAACAATAAATGTATTTTTTGTTTTAATGGTCCCTGTTGTATGATCATCCTCAAAAACAGCTTCCATAATTGCATTATCTACAGAATTTTTAGTCATCAAATTGCTCCAACATTTCTAAGAACGTTAACAAGTTTTGTTCGATCATTGAATGTTCGCTTCATATACAAACAGTCAAAAATTATACTCATCCACTGACCTACGGAAATTCTACGATCAATACCATTGAAGTCAGTATACTTAACAACACCTTTCGGGAACCACTTCTTGTACTGATCAATAATAGCCGCCCACATCTCCTTTGGAGTGCTGCACTGAGACAGTAGGTAGAATGCTGAGGCATCCCCGAACTTACCCTTACCGATAAGTCCTTGATACGGCTTGATGTTGTCAGCAGAGTCACCACACAGCATTTGGTATCCGAAGAACAGCATTCCGTAACCACCAACCTCTCCATTAGGCTTCATGAAGATGTTACCCATACCGTTATCGATCAGCATAGGGGTTTCCCTTACAAAATCTCCCTTATCATTTCGCATGGGATCGAACACAAGCCCCGGTAGTGTTCTTTGGTCCTTATCAATAGAGATAATAAACTTGTTGAACTTACCTGTTTTTTGGTAGTGGTTCCAACCTTCAAATTGCTGGATAGCTAACCAGTCGTCAGCCTCGATACCGTTGATCACTTGAGCATTATACTGCTTTTGGAGATACTGCCTTGCATCTCCAAGCAGCAGTGGTCGAAGAGTATTGTTACGGTTGGCTTTATATCTTTCCGGCATTGGGAGATCTAGTCTGAAGTTACCTGTGCCTCCCAGCACCCCAACGCACCGATCTTCCGGAATACCGAGATAATTAAGGACTGCATTAGCTTTACACTTAATTGTGTGCAAGCAGTTCTCTACAGGATCTGGGGTTTGGATATCCAAGACATCGAAATCTTCTCGTGTCCACGGAATAAACTCCTTGCCAGCCTTTTTACATGCAGCTTCACGGTTGGTATTCTCAGCTTTTAACCAACCACCAACGGTGTTCTTCTGCCGCCCCCAGAACTCTGTTCGTGTTTTAAACATCTTCTTACGTCCGGAGGCTTTGTGTGTTACCTCAATTGTCCTTTTTTCACAACTTGCTGCAGCTTGATATGCAACCTGATCGAAGTCATAATAAACTATAGCGTCAGGTTCAAGAAGATCAGCCAGACAATCTATGGACTCAATAAGTGGATATTCTCTACTCAAAGACCCTCCTGTTAGTTATTCTGCAAGATGGTTGGATGCTGTAATGGAATGCATCATCACTCTCTGCAATAAGTGACTCAACATCCCAATACTTTTCAAAAAGGAACGGATTAGACCCCCAGTGGTGGGTTATTTTCATCAAGGAGTCTGGTATCATATAACCACAGATCTTAATTACATCGCCAGGTTGAATTGTGTTTTCATGAAGGTTGCTTGCCTTCTTCAGAATCATACCTTTATGATTCTCGTTTGCATACAACTGGACAATATCTTTATCTTCAATAATAAAAATTTTAAGCATATCTAGTTCTCCTAGTTTATAGATATCTGACCGATAATATCAGATTAATAACACTTTTGTCAAGACTTTTTAGTCTTTCTTGGAGAGCTTTTTGTTGATCTTTTCCTTTTGTGGTAGATTCCAAGTGCAGCGTTTTCTTGGGCGCACGTTTTAACAGTTCTCAGACAAGAACTTTCAGCTTTAGGCAGGTTTAACTCCCACCAACCAAGCCAGTAAAGTTCTGATTCAGACAACTGCTCAGATTCAGCCTTCCGATACAAGGCTTGCATACCTCTGATGATATCGTCCAGAGGTGTATCGAATACAAAAGCTGTCTTATCGAATTTCTCTTTTACAGGTTTCTTAGCCATCAAGGTAACCCTCTATCCACGAAAAGTCAGTCTTCCATTCTGGAACTTTACTAAGCTCACGCCACTCTGCAAAGCAGTCTCGGTAATAGGCCTCTGCCATACCCTTGGTGATCTTATTCACCTTAGCTAACTGACTAACTGCCTGAGCATACTTTCCACGGATATTTGCTAACCCAGGATGCACCGATGTGTGACAATCTGGGCACAACGCTATCAGTCCGACAAGCCGGATCACTCCCTCTTCGAAAGTGTAAAGTTCATGACACTCCACTGGGTGTTTGCTGCCTTTACCGCCGCACACCTCACAGGTGTAGTTGGCTTCTCTATAGCACTTCTTGCGGATCTTATCCCACTCACTCTTCTTCACAGCGTTTCGGAGGTTATTATACCAAGCTGTTTCTGGGATCAGTTGCACAATAAGCCTGCGTTCAGACTTCATTAAACGTCCGTCTTCCACGTATTCTCCTCACTCAAAGAAATGGGTGCGAGGACAAGATCCAGCCTCGCCTTGTTTCACAAGCTCGTAGAGCTCACCTTGACTTGTCTCATAAAGGCAAATACGTTTACCATTGTCCCGATATACATCGACAAGATACGCTGTTTCACCTGCAAACACGACACCACAGGCCAGACATGCTGCCATGAACAAAATTGCCAACAGAAAGTCTTTCATGGTTAAACCCTCCTAAACATTTTATGAGGTAACAATACCACGTCCGTGTGGTTATGTCAATGATCAATCAAGGACAACACCGCCTGCCTTTTTAAACACCTCGATCAACTTCTCAATCTTCTGTTCATGCTGACCATATCCAGCACCAGGCAACGAAGCCCAGCGGGAACGGCATTTATGGATAGCCTCGTGGATACGCCCTTCGTCAATGTCGGCGAGAGCCTTGCACTCACGGATCAGTTGCAACGCAATCTTGTCCTGACTGGCAGGGCCAAAATCTGGCAATCCTAACTGTTCCATGTAGTGTTTAGCAAACTTCTCCAAAACCTGGTAACGCCCAGCAGCGGAGGAGGTAAGTTTAGCATTTAGCTTAACGTAAACACCGGGATGCTTGCTGTAATCGCTGAACAGCTTGCCTCCGACTATGACATCGTATCCCCGATCCTTGGTAGGTTGTCTACCATTATCTGTGCCTTCCGAATATGCGATCATATCCAAGAAAGCCTTTCGTTGAACATTTTTATCAAGTTTCATTTTTCATACTCTCCAGTTCACTCATAACGAGCCCCGATCAGCACCACTGTGTGGTGTGGCTAGGTTGCACAGTTCATACATCAGGGCATATGTAGGTGCAAATTGAAAACACTTATTCAATTGGCTACTAAACATACCTAAATTATTCCAGCACCTCCCAAGTGTCTGGGTTAACATTTCGGACGCAGATACCGACAGGGAATTGGTAGTTGTTGTCTTCTGTCCTTGCTTGATATTTGAAGGTGACAAACTTGCCGATCATTTCCTGCATTCTGTCATAGCTACGCTCCTCGTGCGTACCTTTCATCTTCATTTTAACAACAATACCTTCCTTGTCAACACAGATAAGAACACCTTCATCATTCTTATCTTTCTCAACGTCAATAACTTTCACCTCTGCGTCGTTGAACTTTTTCCATTTCAATGCTTCAGATGTTCTCTGACCGTACTCATATTTACCACAGAAGTTACGCATAATGGTACCTTCATATCCTTCGGACATGAATATACCAACAGATTCTTCGCAATGATCAACTGTGTACGCAAGCTCTGCGTCAACAACCTTGATATGGTCAAGCATCAGAGTGGTAACGGTATCCTCTGCATCCATAAGATCCTTGCAGCGTCCAGACTCTGTTTCGGGATCCCACCACACCTTGTCGCTAGGAATATCAAAAATGTGATACTCCAGATCGTAGCTACAGTACCCACCGTAACGCAAATCATCACGAACAGGCTCAACATCGACAGGAATATCTACCTTGTTGAAGTTTTTGTATGTTGATAAGCCGGACTTAATTGCGGCATGACGGCGTTTTTTATCTGCCTCATAGTCTTTATCGATCTCGGCCTGAATCTCTTCCTGTGTGCGCCACCGTTTAGCAAGAGACACTATTTTCTGCAAAGGAAGACCATGAATGTATAGTTCCCCATCAAGTTGTTTAATCCCAGTGGTAGAATGGAAAGAACGAAGTTGCTCTAAAAGCTTTCCTTGAATAGGGTAGGACTTATTACCACGGGAAATAAATTTAGGCTCACCATTTTGGAAAACAACAAGCAGACGAAGGCCATCTAACTTACGCAAGATCCAGCAAGGTAGTTTAAGTGCCTTGCCACGCTTCAGGTAGTCATGCACCAGCATGGGTAAAAGATCAACACCCTGCTCGCAATCTTCCATGTTTTCAACATACCCCAGACGGACTTGTTTTTCCCACTTGCTGATAGCCTCAAGCTCGGCCTGTTGCTCAGCTGTAGTCTCATTGGCACGACCTACGTTCTTAGGTGTGCATACCGTCTCTTTGTACTGCAATTTACCGTCAAGCTTGCCAAACTCTACGATAACCTTTTCGCCATCAGTGAATACTTTCCACTGTTGGTAGCTGCCATCTTTGTTCAGTGCGTACAGTGTTGTTTTGATTTGATGCATTACTCGGCCTCTTCCTTAAAAATTTTAAACATCTCTTCTTTACTCATTACCAACCAGTCTCCCATAAAGTCAACTAGCCAATCTCCCTGGTACAGGACAAGGTTACCAAAAGGCTCGACAAGCTCACACATGCGACGAAGATCTCTGGTCCGAACAGGTGACGATGTAAACACACCTGTATCAATCCACCGTTGCAGATCAGATACTGATGAAGAGCTTCCGTCAAACTGGTGGGCTTCTACAGGTTTAGCAAGATTAAATAACGGCATTGCAGTCCTCCTTCTGTAGTAGGTCTTTTATAGGATAAACAAGTAAGTGTGGATCGGAATAACGTATAGTCTTATTCTGCCACACTATGAACTTTATTACAACCAAATTTACAATATCTTTATCACCATGTAGCCCAACACACACATTTGTCCATATTTTGTGGTTGAAGATCTTGCTATCGATGTAGATTTTAGTGTCAAACTTATCTTCCATTCTACCTATAAGTTTGATCAGCTCCTTCATCTGGTCGCCAAACACAGCATCTTTTTCAAGATTTCTGGAATGCTTGTACATAACTAACTACCTCGCTGCATACTTTCCATAATAAGTAAAGCCGGGATTACCCGGCTATGTTGTCAAATATACTCTGTTACATCCTTGAAGCTCGAAGGCTTCATGATCTTACCTTTACTGTCAAGGAATATGATAACTTTATTACCGTTGTAGAACTCTTCCTTAGCAACAAAACCTTCGTAGCGACCATCAAAGCGTCGCTCAAGATCTTTAATCTCCAACTCTATGAGTTGTTCAGCAGGCATATCTGCACTGGCACCGTGTGAATACCGTAGATGGTTTACCCGTGCAAACTTGCTGTCATTAGATTTGAGAACCTTACGCATCATCCCGCACACATCGCCGCGAAGCTGGAACAGCAAAGCTGTTGACAACTCCGCTAAGCGGTAAGCTGACGCTCTTTGCTTGGATGTGTTTTTCGCAGCGATCAGTGTATCATAGAACTCACCGATCTTGAACTTAAGACCTCGTGGATTATCAAACAGGTTTGACCACTTTTCGTGATTGTCATTAACGAGATAAGCTGCATAACTTGTGACAACGTGAAGATCGCAGGCCTCTTTTAGCAGGTGATCTCCACCATCACCTTTCTCCAGCTCTTCCAAAACCTCATTGAACTCTTCCTCAATGAAGCTAAGCTGTAATTCGAATGGTGTGTATGATTTTTTCACTTTAGCTGCCACACGGTTCCAGTTTTCCACCCAGTTGGCAGACCAAAGGTAGTTTTCAGGCTGAGACAGTTTTTCCAGGTTGTCGATCAGTTTAGTATTTAGCATTAAAAGGTCACCTCTTACAGTTCCATAAAGTTTTCTACAGTTTCAATAAATGCTTTATCAGAGAAAGCGTCAACAGCACCGTTAAACCATACAGGGATCCCGCGATCCTCATATTGATAAAGGTCGCTACGTGAAATGCCACTTCCATCTGCACTCTGCGAATCATACTTGTTTACAATCAGCAGTTTTGTGCCTTTACAAGTAGCAGGAAACAATTCCCAGTTAAAATTAATAACTGTGTTAGAACAACCTACCAGGATCACCATATCATTGCTGGTAAGAGATGTCAACAGGTCATACATGTCTGTATACTTAGGAGCAACCTCACCGAAGAACACTACATTGGGCTTAACCCAGGTATACTTGCCTGTATCTACCTCCGTGTATCCGATATTTTTAATTACATCATTACCTTCAGCATCTTCGTAGGTGATTTCAGGCAAATACCCGTGGACATGTAAAATATCTTCATGTTTTACACCAGCACGCTCCAGCAAATCATCTACATTGGTAGTAAGGTTGATCACACGACCATACCAGCGGGAATACCACTCAGCGATCCGAAGATGTGCAAGGTTAGGATCAACACTGCCCAGAGCTACACGACGTGCATTGTAAAAGTCATGCACCTTATAGTAGTTCTTGGCAAAGGTGTGGATGTTGCACACCTCATCGATGCTGAAATTCTCCCACATTGCAGTGCTACCAGATCGGAAAGTGGGAATACCAGATTCAGCGCTCAAACCAGCACCGGAGATAATAATCAGTCGTCGCATAAGTGTCCTCAGTAGATGTTTTGTTTAATCTCTATTCCAAACTTCTTGAATGAGTCAGCAGCAAGCATAAATTTACGAGCTGCCGATGGATTAGAAGTATGCACGAAAATAATCACGTTGTCAATAAGTGGTGGCTTTCCGAATACAAGTTTCTCCTCTAGCGCAGAGAAGCAGTCGTACCCTTCAAGCACTTCACCTAGGTCATTGTCAAAATACCACTCAGATACGCGTCTGTAGAGCTTTCTCTTATCATTAAGAAAATCCATAAACTCAGAAGAATTCTTTAGCCACAGAGCGTCTGGGAGTCCATAATCTGACGGATCTCTAAAATCATCAAGCCACACAATCCACTTCTTCATTGCATATAGTCCTCGTTGTGGAAATAGTAGTCCAGTATCTCACGACGCTCCTGCTCTAATAAGCAATTCCACACATCTTCTGTACAGTTGCTACGAATAAATTTTACCATACCGTAAAACTCTTCGTCAACACGTTTAAAGATATCATCATCCCAAATCTTCCAAGCTTTACCCCTCATTACGGCCTTCCGTGCCAGATAGTATGGAGACTTGATCTTCAGCTGCAGATCATAAGGGTAGTAAGGCTTACGAATCATATACCCTTCACCTCTTGTTTCTGCAGCTAATTCTTTTGCATAGCTGAACGGAATTTCACGCACAGTGTGAGGACGTTTTGCACCAAGGTATTTGGCAATCCCATCTAAAGCTGCTTCTGGTAGCATTATTCCAGAATCATTATATCTGCAACCTATCAAATATGCGCCATGATCTTCCTGAACAATATGCGGATCTGAAGGGTGGCAAATTTCAAACATGAATGTCATGTTTTCATTGCCCATAACCTTCTTGATAAGATCTAAATTACCACATTGCTCCCTGATGGTTTCTTTTGCGAGGTTACAATATGGGGAATCAAGAGACCCGGTTGTTGAGAACAATAGTTCACCTTTATGAGATGATACCACACCGAGGAATCCGTTCTTTTTCTCTACCGCAGTAACAAGTTTACTGTCCGGTAGGTTGGTGGAGTTTTCTCCTAAGTTGAATACTTTTGTGAAAGGCCATGCCACAACATTCCCCTCATTGCCAACAACAATACCTCGGCACTCCAGTAAACGCGGAGACAAATGCCACAGATTGTTGTAGAATACTTTTCTGGCATATTTATAGATCTTTAATCCAAGATCTGGATAATACCGACTGGTTACAAGACCTTTGTCTACTAGGTCATCTGCATTAAAATACTTCATCATACGTTCCTCATTTGTCATTTTGTCAGTCTATCCTGACACACAAATAACCTAGTGTCAACACTTGAAATTAACAAAACAGTTAGGTATACTATCATTAAAATTAAAACGGAGGATTGCTATGTCTAAAATGCTATATATCGTGCGTGGTCTGCCAGGGTCTGGCAAATCAACACTGGCAAATGCGCTATCTTTAGAAGGTCTGTATCCACATTTTGAGAACGACATGTTCTGGTATGACGATGACGGCAATTACAACTGGGATGCAAGTAAAGTAACACTCGCAGCAAAATGGTGCAAAGATAACGTAGAAGATATGATGCGTATGGGATACGACCGTATCGTGGTAAGCAATACGTTTACAAAAGAAAAACATGTGCAGGAATATGTTGACATGGCAATCAGTCACGGGTATAGTTATACCGTGATCGTGGTTGAAAACCGCCACGGTAATAAAAGCATTCATGATGTTCCAGACAAGGTTGTGGATCGTATGGAACGCCAGCTTAAAAACTGCATTAAACTTAAATGAGGAATGTATGAAATACTTTGTAACAAGCGATACACACTTTCTCCACCAGCGGGTCATGGAGTTTGATTCATGTCAAAAACACAGATCTCAGTATGATCACAATCTTGACAGTATGAATGCGGGAATCATCACCAAGTGGAACTCTGTTGTGTCACCTGCAGACACTGTGTTCCACTTGGGAGATATTGCATGCACTAATGATAAGAATATCAACAAATTGCTCCCAGATATTCTAAATATGTTGAACGGACATATTATTCTTGTTCGTGGCAACCATGACACAAGGACGACTGTCAAAATTATGAAAGAGTTCGGTCATGAGGTTGTAGATTATTACGAGCTTCGCCACAACAAGAATTTGATCTGTATGAGCCATTACCAGTTTGCAAAGTGGAACAGAAAGCCTCACGGATCAGTCCAACTGTTCGGTCATGCTCACGGAACCACACAACAGTTGTTTGGCAGGCAGCTTGATGTCGGTTGGGATGTGTGGGGGAGACTCTTACCATTAGAAGAGGCATACCGTATTGCAATGAGTTTTGATATTGACAGCAGGGAGTAATCCCTGCTATTTTAAAGAAAATTGCCACACAAGGAGAATCAGGAGATATGAAAGATGGGGATAAGCTGCTATATCTTAAAGTCCCCCTTGAAATACTGTCTATGTCAAAAGTTTTGAATGACACAACTGGGGAGGTTGTTGTTCTTGACTTGTATGACAAGATCGTATACTGCTACCTGCACAACTGGTATAAGCTTGGAGGAAATTCACGCTTCACACCAAGCACAAGGAAAATTGCAGCAGATATTGGGATAAAGAAAACAAAAGCAGCAGCGTGCGTTAAAACTTTAGAATGTGCAGGAGTGGTTGAAACATCCACACAAGGGAGAGGTAAAAGATGCACATTTTCCAAAGTTTTGCCACCAGAAGAAGTTATTCGAATGTCAACAACTGGTTAGACCAGCAAAAACTTAAATATCTGTACTATAAGGATTTGTATGTTTTATGTTCACCACGGAACAGAAACTATTAACTGTCCGTCACGCGGACACATCTGCCCGTAATACGGACACTAACTGTCCGTGATACGGACACATAAAGAATATAACTAAAATAACTAAATAATAAAAATAAAAGATCTAGTACTTATGGTACTAAGTACATATACTTAACTTATGTAGAATATATTAGATCCTAAGTACCATGTTTTTAAATTTATTACTTACTATGGGTAGTGTCGGCCCTTCATTGGCACTCGCCTACGAGGGGCGAGATGCCGGGCCTCCCTAGTGCACACAATAACAGAGGTGCATACATGCAGGTCTGTTAACATGTGTGGGAGCGAAGCGATAGCGCAGGCCAAAGGCCGAGCACTAATGTGGGCCACCGACGAAAGCTTGCCAGCGCCGTAAGGAGTCGGTTGAGAGCCTCCCGCGCGAGTTTGGATAAAGTTTATGTGTGGAAACGGATAATGAGGCCCCTAAATCACTCAACAGCTATATAAACCATACCAAGTAATGCAATCGCACCAGTTTGATAGAAAAGCTCGTTACAAAGCGATACAGTGAGTTTTTCTATAACTTGAAGAGGAGGCAGCTATGAGTTCACGCAAAGATGACCGTGAAAAGATTGCAAAACGTTATCAGAATGAAGAACAGATGGAGAAAACTTTCAAGTGGAAGCCAGGTTTCCAGCGTAATCATTCTAACGCTCGTGATCGTAAGCATCCAGATAAGTGGCTAACACCGCCAAATGATGGCATGCAGGCTGGTGATGAGAAGGAGCTGTCACCTGGAAAAGATGGCAACTATATCCGCACTAAGGAAGCGAGTCCAAAGGATGATAGCTATCTTGTAGATAAGGTTCTTGATGGTATTGATGTAGATGTTGACACTGCACGAAACCTTTTTCTTGGTTGGTATCGTACAGGGTTTTTCGACATCAAGGCTATTCGTCGTGTTTGTGATATTAAAAAGTCTGCCTATGATGATGACTCCCTACATCGCACTCTGAGACAATACTCAGAGAGATACGGTCATCCAGTTATCACTCTTGACGATATTAACGAAGTGATGTATCATGCAGAGGTTGTTGCAGGTAGATTCGGTGATGCATATCTCGGTATTCTTTCTGCAAAAGATGAGGCAATGTTAAATAAAATTTACTATGAACGCTGAGGAGCGCTTAATGAACAACCCGGTAGCAAAGAACTGTAATAAGTTCAACAAGTCTGCAATTCACACTGACAGGAAAAAGGGCTGGTCTCCTGACATTGACGAGGAGCTTGAGAGTTACTTTGAAGACCTGGTCACTAATGCAGATGAGGTTGCGATTAAAGAATACGCAGACAGGAAGGATAAGGCCGGAATCTGTTGACAAAAATAGTGTTACCTGATAAGATCTGCAATATGATGTGATGCAATTTTAACTTACGAGGTCTACAGGTAATGCTATGTTTAAGGTTAAGCTCGTTTTTCGTTCCATGAATGAGGATTATTTAGAAGATGAAGGTGAATTTCGTGCACTGGATGATGCAATAGATTTTGCCAACGACCTAGCTTGTATGAATACAGGTTATGGGCTATGCTGTTGGGATGGTGGTGTTCAGATCGGTGATAGCAAGATCTTCTACTTCTACCCTGAGCCTGATAACAAACAAATTAAGTATGTTTTATTTATTTGCGCTTTACAATGAGGTTGTTTTCGTGTATCATGATGAATATCCAATTTAAAGATGAATTTGATGGCTTTATCTCCGGATGCTTTGAAACAGGGTTCGGAGAAGACTGAGTTCCCCTTAGAGGGCTTGATAGTGCACCACACTTAAAATGGTAGGGGCAGCCAGCACATGACGATGTGACCCCAGCCAACCTGTAATAAGGTCGAGCCTGAGCGCGGTAATGGGTATAGCTGGAAAACCCACTTGCTGGTCCAGGACGCTGGACAAGTCGCAGGGAACACCACCCTGCGGCGAACTTGACAATCAGTATTTGCTGTGATAAAATCCACCTATCACGTGATAATGGAGGAAACATGGCGGATACAACTAAAAAGCGTCGCCGTAGAGGCAGACCTCTGAAAGAGGAGTCTAACGCCATTCAGCTAGAGAAGAACATCCTTGATATGAAGGAATCTTTTATAGCGATGGTTCCAGAAGCTCACAAAGTTTTAAGAGAGCTGATGTTGGACCCGAAAACCAAACAAAATATTCGTCAAAGCATTGCAGAGTATGTTCTTGATAAGGCAGACCGAATGCAGGAAGAATATGATGAGATGTTTGGTGAAGAGGAAGAGGTGGTAGTGGAAGAGGCTGAAAAACCAGCACCTTTTATGCCATTTACTACAGAAATACAGCCTGTTAGCAATAGCTAAAATATTTTCTTGACAAACTTTGCTTAACAGTGTAATATTGTAAACATGGTCTCCCACCTTTTCTGGCGGCTAAGGTGTAAAAGAAAGCCACCCAGTGCCCTGTTAGCTTAGTGGATAAAGCAGCGGCCTTCTAAGCCGTTGACACTGGTTCGAGTCCAGTACGGGGTGCCAAATTGGGGAGTTATCCCGTAGAGGTAGCGGTGTAGACTGTAAATCTATTGTCATTGCGACTCGGGTGGTTCGACTCCACCACTCCCCACCAAATTTATATTTTTTAGATGCATAAATAATACAGATAATGGCATTGATATTTATCGTCGTTTATACTAGTCACTAACTGCTCGAAAATCAGTGTCATTATCAGTATAATTTATAAAGGAGGGTAGGGAGCAATGGTGCTCAAGCGGTCTTGAAAACCGTCCCGTTGAGGATGACTCGATGATGGTTCGATTCCATTACTCTCCGCCACATTGTTGACCTTGTAATTAAGCGAAAGCCGGAAGCAGAACCGGATTATCAAATGTTACAGTCGTCATCGCCGACTAGCAACATGGTCAACATATTGAGCTAGGTAAGCCCTTTGGCAAGGGCGAGGATTTTTAATCCTGAAAATAGACGAGGTAGTCGTTGAATACATAGGTGGTTCGATTCCACCGCCTAGCACCTTTTTGCTGATGTAGCACAATTGGTAGTGCAATTGATTTGTAATCAATAGGTTGCGGGTTCAAGTCCTGCCATCAGCACCATGGCCCTGTAGCTGGAAGGTTCAAGCAAGCGACTCATAATCGCCAGACGGTGGTTCAATTCCACCCAGGGCCACCAAATAGTAGATACTCCGCGTAGCTCAGCTTGGTAGAGCGCCTGATTTGGGATCAGGAGGTCGAGTGTTCGAATCACTCCGTGGAGACCACTTTCAGTTATACTTTAAACATATACAAACAAAAGGAACCTTTAAAATGTATACACTTAAAATTGTAGAGCGTGTAAATCCAACCCATACCGTAGATTTTCGTGACGATTTCAATCCTCTGGCTGTAAATCTTCGAGAGTCATATCATGAACTCAGCTGCGATGCAGTGGTGGTCTTTTTTGAAGACAACTCTGAAGGGGCGGTAGCTTGTGTTGTTGATAGTGAGCAGAAGTTTTATATTTACAGAGATGTAGATGCATACTTGATGAATGAAAATGCAGTTACTGTTAGAATCATCCACCGAGTGCCTCGATAAGTATTAGTCTCCTTTTAGTTAGTTTCGATCTATTTAGGTTACTCAATTTTAACCCGCCCCGTTAGCTGTATAGCTGCGGGGTTTTTTCGTTTCTGGAGCCTTAAAATGATTTCAGGTTTAACATGGCTGAGTAGGTATAGAGGGATCATAAAAGGTTTAGTTTTTGCAGCGGCTATAGGTGCAGCTTATCTTGGGGCCGTGTATTGGTTTAACTCTAAGCTTAATGATGCCTACCAAGAGGGTGTGTCAGCAACAGAGTTAAAGTGGGAACGGATCCTTGATCAGCAACAAAAGCAGGCCGACAAAATTAAAATGGGCCACGCAGAGGAGGTTAAAAACCTTGAAAAATCTCTTTCTGATTTGCAGGATAAATTAAATATAGCTGAGAGGGCAGGTAGAGAAAAGCAGATTATCTACCTCCAATCACCTGAAGGTAAGAAGTCAACACTTCCTGATCAGCTTATAGATATTTATAATGAGAGTATCAATCAGGAGGATCGATGAGAGTTGCTACACTGTTTATTGCGTGCTTGTTATTATGTGGGTGTGCAACCAGTGTTGAGAAAGAATACAAGATTGACCCTCCAGATGTAGGAAGGTTGATTGTTAAACCCCCAGAAGGTGCCATGAAACCACCTGCTAAAGCTATGCCTTTGAAGAAAGGTGCGCCAGATGCAGTGAACTCTGGCATTATGAGGGATAATAATCTGTCTTGTAGCAATGATAGAGCTAAATTGATCATTTTGCAAGACTATATTAGAACACTGTTTCCAAAGGAGAGAGGTTAATGTCTAAGATTTACGGACCGTGTTCTGAAAAGCAGAAGATGATCCTAGAAAACGATGCAGATATTTTGGTAATCGGCGGTGCCGCAGGGTCTGGCAAGTCGTTCCTCTTGCAGTTGATGCCACTTAAAATTATTGATGACCCCCACAGCTCTGTGGTTATGTTCCGAAGAACAACCCCACAGTTGGAAGGTGAGGGTGGACTATGGCCTAAAGCAGTAGCTATTTATAGTGATCTGCCTGAAAACATTAAGCCAAAGTTCAGAGAGAAGGATCATAAGTTCATTTTTCCACGGTTTGATCCGAACACTGGCAAGTGGGATAGGAGCAAAAAGGGAGCTGTTGTAAAATACTGCCACATGGAGTATGTACAAGATAAGCTTAACCATCAAGGGCTTGAGTACACCATGGTTTGCTTCGATGAGGGAACGCAGTTCGAATGGGAGCAGATAGACTATCTGATGTCTCGTCTGCGATCTCAGTCAAAGTATCCATCAAGAATGGTTATCAGCTGTAACCCAGATTCAGAACACATGCTTGCCAAACTGGTTAGATGGTGGTTGGACGATGAAGGGTATCCAGATCCGGAGAAATGCGGTAAGAAAAGATATTTTATCCGACGCGACGGTGAATTTATCTGGGGAGACTCTAAAGAAGAGTTGATAGAGAAATACACCACGGTTAACGGACTGGGTGTGGAGATCAAGCCAAGACCGTTGTCATTCTCGTTTATAGGCGCAACAATCTTCGATAATCCTGTCTGCTTGAGAGACAACCCAGAATACCTTGCTTTTCTTGAAGGTCTGCCCGAGCTTGAAAAAGCCCAGCTTCTTCATGGCAACTGGTTTGCAAAGCCTGAGGGTGCAAACTATTTTCAAAGATCTTTCCTTCGTGATGCCGATAGAGTACCCCTTGGATCAGTATCTTGCAGGGCATGGGATAAGGCAGGAACCGAGAGAACTTCCGGTAATAAATTTCCTGACTTTACCGCCAGTGTTAAGGTAAGTAAAGATAGCGACGGCTTTTATTACCTGTCCGGTGATTATTGTCCTGAGAACGTGGATGACGGGAGGTATTCCACAGGTCTGGAAGGCAAGTTCTGTAAAAAGGCTGGTGAACGAGATGTGATCATCAGGAAACAGGCGCAGTTTGATGGTGATGATTGTATAATCGTATTCTCTGTGGACCCCGGTCAGGCAGGTAAGAGTGAGTTCTTAACATCCTCCAGATCCTTGCTCGCCGAAGGGTTTAGGGTTGAAGAAGACCCAATGCCTTCCAACAAATCTAAACTGACAAGGTTCTCACCTTTTGCCAATCTTGCCCAACAAGGAATGGTTAGGATTGTAAAATCCAGTTTCCATCCTGATACTCTGGAAGCATTTCTGACTGAACTTGAAAAATTCAACGGGGAAAGATCAACATTTAACAGGAAAGACGACTGGGCCGACTGTGTAGCTTCTGCGATTAATTTCCTGGAGAAAGAGGAGGTAGCACTTCCTTGTGTGATTCCATCAATCTCATCACCTTCTATGTTCAAGCGTTTTATCTAAGTGTTGCCAATCTTAATTAGATGTGGTAGAATAGAGTAATCGGAGATACTAGCCCTCTAACACGAGGGCTATTTTGTTATACTGTTTTGAGGGGTAAAGCTTGTGTCCAAAAAGAACCGCAGGAAACACAACGCCACAGCCAAAACTGTGAATAAATCTGGGAACGCAGGCGCACCAACTCATAATGTTCGTATGAGTGAGATCGGTTCTGGCGCACTTTCCCAAATTATGGCAGAGTCGCAATCTATGATGGTTGAGGAATTGCGTTGGCCTCAGCTGATTGCTACAGTGGAGACTATGAAATGTGATTCCACAGTTGCTACTGCCTTAGATACAAAATATGTTTTCATCACGAAAGCATTTAATGATTTTAAGATCCTTTATAATGTTAAAAGTGAAGACTCTAAGAAAGCTGCCGAGCTTATAGAGTATTCTTTGCGTAATTTGGCAAACCAACAAACTCTTCGAGATATTGCAAGAAGCGCAGCTACCTTTAACGAGTATGGTTTTTCACTGTTTGAGAAAGTATACCGCAGAGAGAGAGAAGGTAAATATGCCGGGATGCTTCTTATTGATAAAATTGCATTCCGACCTCAGGCTAGTTTGTCCAGATCAGAGCCGTTTGTTTTTGACAAGAATAGTAGAACACTGACAGGTATTTATCAGTCACCTAATGCATTTCTAAACACTCAGAATGCACGCTGGGCTGGACCTCTTGCTGCAATGCCTTCAAAAGGCTTTAATGAGCCTGAAATTTTCATCCCTGCTAAAAAGCTTATGCTCATGACCCTGTCAGGAACAGAATCTAACCCTGCAGGTGTGTCACCGATGATAGGTTGCTACAGATCTTTCCGTGAGAAAGTTCTGATTGAAAACCTTGAGGTTGTTGGCTGTTCCAAAGACCTTGGTGGTGTGCTTGAGCTGAAAATTCCTTCCAATATTTTGAACAAGGCCAGCATTGACCCGAATTCAATGGAAGGGAGAATGGTTGCAGACCTTATGCTTGACGCAGCAAACGCCCATAGTGGTGAGCAAAGTTTCTTTATACTTCCGTCTGACAGAGATAAGTCTGGTAAAGAGCTTTACTCCATGACCCTGAAGGGGGTTGACGGTATGGGTAAGCAGTATTCCACTAAAGATTTGATTGATGCCCGTAAGAAGGCGATTCTTGACCGTTTCGGTGCTGGCTTTATTAACCTCGGTAACGATAACGTTGGATCCTTCTCTCTGTCTGAGTCAAAACAGTCTATCCATGGTCATTTTGTTCAGCGTGATATAGATATTATCACTGAGGCCTTCAATAAAGATCTTATTCCACAGCTTCTGGCATTGAATGGTATCATCCTTGAAGATGATGATATGCCTAAACTGAAACCTGGTCTGATTGAAGAGGTGGACATGGAGAGCTTCTCCAAGTTTGTCCAGAGGATCGGTGCTGTAGGTTACTTGCCAAAAACTCCTGCAGTAATTAATAAGATTCTTGAAGTAGGCGGGTTTGATGAAAGATTTGACGAGGACATGGATCAGGAAGAGCTGATGAAGCTCTTGGGCCAGGACATCAGTAGGGCTGGTGATGGAATGGCTGCAGGATCCACTGGTAACGGAACTTCTAAGATGTCATCAACCAGAGATAATTCCATATCCAACATGGAAAATTAAAAATTATCAACACAGGGGGTTGCAAAACCTCCTTTGGCGTGATAAAATAATCCACATGGGGAATAATATGCCACAGGAAGAAATGATTTCCTACGAAATCATCTACGAGCCTGACACTAAAGATGCTCACGGTGAGTGGATGAGTAAAGACACCATCAAAAAGGCTAAAGATAACTGGGACGCAGCATACGCCGCAGGCCTAGTTTCTGAGAACCTTTTCCACTTGACCTCTACAGATGCTTTCACCATTGAAAAAACGTGGATTCAAGAAGAGTTTGATGTTGTAGTAATTGGCACTGAGCAGGTCATCAAGGCTGGCTCTTGGGTTGCTAAAGTTAAATACAATAATCCTGAACTATGGGAAGCTAAGAAGGCTGGCATTGTTGGTGGCCTAAGCATTCAGGCAACAGGTAATGTTGATGAAGAAACTGGTGAAATTACCAACGTAAACTTCGGGATCAGTGTTGTAGAAGAGGGCAATGAATAATGTCTGAAAAAACGATTACTATTAAAGAGAAGGGGATTGCCCTGTGCCATAAGGCGCAAGGCTATAGCGCTAACAACAGACCTGTATCTCTTTTGATGAAGAGTGATCTTAAGCCTGAGCAGTTAACAGACGATATTGTTAAGGCACTTCGCCAAGTTACTGTGGAGCTTAGTTTTGAAGAATACCTGCGTCGTTTCTTCGATATGTGGTATGATGATGCTAAAGCACTTGCACACATGCTTGGTTTTGAGATTGAAGAGGAGGCTTGGGCTAAAGAGCATCCTGATTGGGAATGGGCGCAAGCTGACGCAGAGTCTTGTATTGCATGGCTGGAAGAGCGTTGTGATAACGTGACCATTCATAAGGCTGCAAAAGAAGGCAAGCCGCTTAGTGTGGTAGATCAGTACAGCCTGTTAAAAACACAACAGATTTTTGAACAAGTAACCGCTGATCTCTTCGATAAAGAAGGGAACCTGATCAAGGCGGTACAGGAACCTGCTGAGGTGGATAAAACTACCGAGGTGGATGATGTTGCAAAATCCGCAAATACCGAGGAGAATCCGGTGGACGTAACCAAAACTAAAGAGTATCTGGATCTGCTGAAGCAAGTAGAAGAGCTGAAAGCAACCCAGAGTAAAGCTGAAGAAATCATCAAGGCCCAGGTTGAAGTTGAAAAAGCTAAAATGCTGACTAAGGCTCAAGCTTTAAGCTTTGTTGGTGAAGAAGATCACGCAACCCTGGTTGACTTCATGCTGGAAAAAGCTAACGAACCTATCGTAGCTATGCTGGAGAAAGCTCAAGCAAAAATTGAAGAGCTGGAAGCAGAGGTGCATAAAACTAAAGAAGAGTTTGCCACCACTGAACATGGTAATGATGGCGAACCTGTTGTGGATGATATTGCAAAATCCGCAGAAGAAATTCTTGCTGAAAACGTTGCAAAAGCACTTGCTCGTGCACGTGCAGAATCTAACAAATAAGACATTAACGGGGGAAATAAATGATTACCGCTCAATATTCTGATATCGTGCTCGGCAAAGTTGATTCTAGCGATGCTGGCTACAATTTTAAAGAGATGGAAATTACACTGACAGAGCACCATCATGCTGGCACGGTTGTGACCAAAGATGGTAGCATTGCCAATCAGGACGGTTCAAACGCCTATGGCGTTCTGGTGGATCGTGCTTTAATTCCGGACGCTGCTGGTAAAGTACATATCGCTGAACCTCTTGGCACAAAGAAATATAAACTGGTTGTTGCTGTGCGTGGTGTTACTTTTGCCAAGGATAAATTGCTGGCAACTGGTGGTGCTAAAGCAGAACAGGCTGTGTTAGACAAGCTTGAGGCTCTGGGTAACAAGGTTCAGGTCCAGACTCTTGGTGAAGAGTAAGCCCTAAATTGTTCGGGAAAATATTTAAGTTTTACTTTGGAGAAATAAATGATTACTCGTAAAGATGAATTTGGCATTGTTGATTTAGGTGCTACTCTGGACCTTGTTCCGCGCCAATTCCGACTGATTACTGGTATGGATCTGTTCGAAACCCGTCTCGGCACCTCAACGATTGCTCAGATCGAGCGTGTTGATGAAGTTGTAACCGACATTCCGGCACGCCGTCGTGGTGGTGAGCGTAATTACGTTGGTAGTGAACGTGCTCAGGTTAAAAACCTGAACATCCCGTTCTTCCCTCTGGACAAAGGCATCACCGCAGCAGATGTTCAGAACTTCCGTCGTTACTTCACCCCTGATGCTCCGAAAACTGTTCAGGACGTAGTAACCCGCGTTGTTCGCCGTATCCGTGTTTCTCATGAAGCACTGCGTGAGAAAGCGCTGTTCCAGGCTATTCTGGGTAAATCCTATGCACCAGGTGACACCACCTGTCAGTATGATTACTACACTCTGTGGGGTGTGTCCCAGAAATCTGTAGAAATTGATCCAGCGAAAGCAGATCAGGACCCGATGGAAGTTCTGGAAGACGCTCGTCTGCATATCGCCCTGCAAGCTGGTGACAACGCTGCTGGCTACCGTATCGTGGCTCTGTGCTCTCCTGAGTTCTTCAGTGCAATCACTCACCACCCGCTGGTAGAACTGGCATACACCTACTACGGCTCTGCTCAGGAACCTCTGCGTCGTCGTCTGGGTGCTGGCGGTCAGGACAGCGTTTATCGTGTGTTCGAACATAAAGGTATCACCTTTATCGAAGATATCTCTGGCAATATTCCTAAGAAAGAAGCTCGCATTCTGCCGATGGGTATTGATCAGATGTTCCAGCTGCACTTTGCTCCGGCAGATGATGTTAACGAAGCAAATACCCCAGCACAGGAACTGTATATGTGGTATAAACACTCTGCATACCTGCGTGAAGAGAAGATTGAATCTGAAACTTCCATGCTGGCAGTTAACACCCGTCCAGAGCTGGTTGTTAAAGCAACTCTGAAAGGTGAATAATCACTAAGGTGATTCATCCCATATGGGGAGGGGGTTCTCCCCTCCCCTTTTTATTTATTAGGGTTTAACAGGAGTGTCCCGTGAAGAGAGCCGTATATCCAGTTGAGTATGATCCGCTATTAAGAGTTTTCAACAATCAGTTAAGTTTTTATCAATTTTTAGCACAATATAACCCAGAAATCAATGTTGGTTTATCAGCCCTGCTGCCACCAACAGAATTCGTTATTGGCAGTGTTCACTATCCATGTAGAACGATTGTAGACTTCTTTGAGAAGATTGCAAAACATACAGGCCTGCCAATTGATACTGGTATTTCAACTATCCGTATGGGTGTTATTCTTCTGTTCTTCACAGAGAACCTTGATGAAAGCACTTTAACACTGCAAAGCGGGGATGTCAATATCACCCTCACCCCGTCAGTGTTTAAAGAGGTAGATGCTGCTTTCCAAGTTTCCGTGGCAGAGGGGCATCTATGGGACCCTGTAGGGATGCCTAAAAAAGTGACCATAAACGATGAGCAATGCAACATTGTTTATGAAGAAGATACCCAAACTTTCACCATTGAGTGGCCTAAGAAACGTTCTCAGGTTGTAAATCTTGGACTGGTTTCTACGATAGCTCCACCGCCTGAACCAGAACCGGAGCCGCCTGTAGGTCCTACTGAACCTGGTGGTGACGGTGAAGAATCCCCAGATCCGGCTGCACCGGGAGGCACTGAGCAGGATCCTGAACAGGCACAAGAATCAAGATCTTCTCGCAGTGATATTGATGCCATACTGCAGCAGGCCGCAGCTCTTAACAACGAAGATGACAAAAGTGGTTCAAAAGATGCACTCCAAACCTTCGCCAAAGAGCACGGTGTTACCTTAAGTAAGGCAAAAACTTTCCAAAATATGATGAAAGATTTTGAGGCTGCACTGGCATAATTTTGTTAAGGCCCCTTCCAAATCAGGAATGGGGCTTTATTTTTACGAGGTATTTTCAAATGGCATGGTATGAAGATGAAGAGATTATCCCGTCACCGCCTAACCATGATGGTGTAGTCGATACCCCAGAAGAACCACCAAAAGAAGATCCTGTACCTCCGGAACCTGATCCAGACCAACCTCTTATTAATATTATGAGGTTGTTGCTTGGCAATGTTGATGAGGAAACCCTCCCTGATGAGGTAATTAAAACATTCCTTGACATGGAGAAGTTGAAACTAAATTATCCGGCAGATCCTGATAAGCTACCTCTACTTAAGTATAATGTGCTTGTGCAGCTTGTGCGGTGGCTGATGATGCAGGAAGTGTCCAGCGGTAATGCAAGTATAACTTCCCGTCTGGAAAAAATAGGTGATGAGACCATAGAGATTCGTGGTGGATCTTCCTACGCCCAATGGAAGGATTTCCTTGATTGGCTGCTGGCACACCCAGACTATGTAGATTCTGAGCTAGATGCTTACAGCAGAATGATTATCATTGGTGGTGTTCGTGTAGACGAAGGAATTCGGGTTAAATTTAATGAAAACAGCAACGGACCGTTCGATGTCCAGGGGATTACACCTATCAGCGGTCTAAATAACCAACCTCCTCGCCACCCAAGACGCAAACGCAGTTTTTAAAAATTGTTGCTTTTGATGTATCTTTGTGGTAAAATACATTAGTGAGGGATATAATGCTAAAGGTTAAATGTCAAACAAGGTTCAACCTAAAGCGTTTAGATCGCTTCTACAAAGAACTTGTGAGACTTGAAAGTAAAACAATAACCTACGGCTTTTATGACGAACCTCACCCGTCAGGCTTAAATATGGCAACATTGGCAGCCATTCACAACTTCGGTTGGAACGGGCTGCCTGTTCGCAATTTCATGGAGACAGCTTTTGCATTTCACAGCACTCAACTACAGACCTTGACAGAAAAATTGTTGAGAGCTATGGCTAGAGGATCAAGTGCAGAGGCTATTCTTAAGCAGATGGGGGACACAGGGGCCAAAGCTATCCAGTTTGTTATTGAGGCTGGTCAGTTTAGTAACCCTACTGTTAGTGAGCAGTGGGCACAAGAGAAGGGCTTCAACGAGGCTATGCGGCATTACGATGTGCTGCTGGAATCTGCAACCTTTAAAATTGGACAGCAAAAATAAGGGGGTTGAGTGGCAGCAGGTTATAAGCTGATAGGAAAGAACAGGCTAATACCCCGTAAAACATTCAAAGGTCGCCACAGAGTGTATAACAAAACAGTTGGTGGTCCTTTTGCTAACGAGGGGTTAGAACTTGAGTATGAAGAGTTTGATGTCTTAGAGTGTGTTGTGCAGCCGTTGACAGGAAGGGCAGCTAAAGATTACTCCTCTCAAATAAATCCAGAAGGTGACAGACAGTACGAGGCTTTTACAGTCTACTCCTCAACCAAGTTGTATAGTCCAGATGAAGGAACATATGCAATGGCTGATCAAATTCAGCTGCCTGACATCCGTGGTGACTTGAAATGGTTTACCGTTTTAAAATGCGATGCATATGTTACCTCTGGTGGTGGGAGATATAGATTTTTTGTGGTAGAAGAGCCTGAAGGAGAAGACTGATGGAAGCTTTCGAAAAAGTTTTTTCTGATCTTGAAACAACCATTGCTAAGCTTGTCAAGGTTGCCACAGGAAGAACTGTAGTTCTGGCAGAAAGCTCTACCATACCGAAGCCGGAAGGTGAGTTTGTGCTTTTACAAACCTTGGCGATCAATCCCACCACTTGGGAAGATAATGAGTTTCAAGATGCGGAGGGTAATGCTTACGTCACCCACAGCTACACTATTACTTATCTGTTAACAGCTTATCGTGGCAGGGCATATGCTGCACTTAGCAGAGTATTGCAAGCAATAAACCTTCCAATGTTTTATGACAAGTATTTCCCTCTGGGATCGTGCTTTGCCTACTCTAACAATTCAACAATCTCACCTCAAAGAGTGCCGTTGAATAAGCAGACGTATGAAAATAGAGCCACTGTGATGCTGACATTTAACGTAAGGTTTGTTGAAACAGACATTGGGGCTTTTGAGGATCTCCAGGGAATTAAGGCTGAAATAACCACACACTTCCCTTCACCCAATTCTGGTAAAGCGGTTACAGACAGTGGTCAGTAATCGTTATAATTGTGTAGTGTAATGATTACACTGCGTGTTTGATATCCGTGCACAGATATTAAGAGGAAACAAATGCCATATTTAGATAAAGTGGTAGATGTTACAGTTAACCTCGGAACCCAGCCTATTGACACTGTAGGTTTCGAAACTCCCCTGTTCATCGCTATCCACAACAACTTTACTGAGCGAGCTCGCGTATATGCAGAGCTGGATCAGATGGTGGAAGATGGTTTCGCACAAGGCTCTGCAGCGTATGAGTTTGCAGCAAAAGCTTTTGGTGGTGTATTCCCTCCACAATACGTTATGATCGGCAGACAGGCCAAAGAAAAGACCACTGTAGATTTTAAAGGTATTGCTGCCGCAGCTGATACCGATGTCGTAATGACTATTGCAAAAGGTAGCTACAATACCTCTTTGATAGTCCCTATCTCTGGTGGAACAGCTGCAACTCAGATTGCAGAGTCAATGAAGACTAAAATCGAAGCAGATGATAACTTGGACGATATCACTGTAGAGGCTTCTGAAGGTGTTCTCACCATCACTGGTGACTGTACTGTTGGTTACCATACTGGTAACTATACAATCAAAAATATCGCCAATGCTGAAAAACCTTCTACAGTAGTTGATAAGATCAATGCTGAGCGTGACAATTGGTACTTCCTGTGCCATGAAGACCACACCGACATTGAAGCATGTGCTAAGTGGGCTCAGGCTAACTACAAGCTGCATGTCTACTCTACTGCAGAAGATGTGACGGGTAAAGATAATAACATCGCCACCAAACTGAAAGCTGCACAATATGACAGTGTCGGCATGTACGATCCTCGTGCAGATAAGGACTTCCCGGAGGGTGGTATCATAGGTGCTATGGCATCCAACGATCCGTCTTACGGCGACAGCTTGCACTTAAAACAGATGCCAGGTGTGATTGCACCGTCTCTGACTTTAACTCAGCGTATGGCTATTTGGGAAAACCACGTTAACTTCTACAGAATGATTAACGGTGTTGGTGCTTTCTGGGAAGGTAAGTGTGCTTCAGGTCAGTATGCAGACGCTATTCGTTTTGCACACTGGATCAAGTTCAGATCTGAAGAATCTATGTTTGGGTACATGCATCGTCGCTCCAACATGGGTTTAAGCATGAAGATGTCTGATGATGATCTTCCGGTTATCAAGTCTGTCCTGATGAACAACCCAATCAACACTGGCATTAAGAATGGTGCGATCCTGACAGGTTTTGACGAAGACAACAATGTGTTCTACGACCCGATCATCACAGTTCCTAAACGTGCAGAGATTCCAACCAATCAGTTGGCTGCTCGTGTTCTGGAAGGTGTGAAAGTAGAACTGGTGTATAACAACGCCCTGCACTTCGTTCGTATCCGGATCAACGTCCTTCTGGACAAAGTTGGTTCTAAATCCACCAATGCTGTTGCAATGACTGAATAAGGAAGACTAGATGGAAACTCAAATTTTAACTCCTTATGCTTATGATCCTAAAAAGGTCAAACTGTACCTGATGCAGCAGCGTGTCACTGGCTTCGCTGCTGACACCAAGATCGTTGTTTCAAGAAACGAAGACAACATCTACCCTCACGTTGGTGTGGATGGCGAAATGTCTGCGGCCCTGTCTCGTAACCAATCTGGTGTTATGACTGTATCTTTGCAGAACACTTCTGTATGGAACGCTTACCTTTCTGACTGGCAGAAACAGGCATCGATTACTGGTCTGGTATTCTTCCCGGTTCTGCTGGAAGGTAGCCAGGGTCCTGGTATTTCCACAATCGGTTGGATCCAGAAACAGCCTGACCTGACTTACGGAACCGAAGTAGGTCAACTGGACTGGGATATCGGTATTCTGGATGCATGGCTCAACCGTGATAACATCACTGGTGCTCTTACTGGCCTAGCAGGTCTTGCAGGTATTATCTAAGGGCACACTTTAGCATAAGCCTCACCTTCGGGTGGGGCTTTTTGCTTTTATGGTTTTGACACACGTTCTTGAATTGCTTGAAAGGTTAAATTGACAATGCACCATAATCATGGTAAAATACACAAATATGGTGCACAACATGACTAATAAGGATGCTATAAAATGGCTATAAACTTTAGACCTACAACAGAGATTGATTTAGCAGGGCACAACTTTGTGATCACCCACTGGGGACCGATGAAAGCAATGAAAAACATGCCTAAAATCGGTAAGATTGTGGCTGTCCCGCTAGGTGCTATCGGTGGATCTATTATCTCTGGTGGTCAGAATATGGCAGAGGTCCTTCCTACAGCTCTGGCTTACCTGTTCCAAGAACTTGATGATACCTCTATTGAAGAGCTATTTAAAATCTTGTTCGAAGATATTACCGTAGATGGTGTGGATAAGCTTAACCCGGATGTTGTGTTTGCAGGGCATCTGCTGGAGATGATTAAGCTGGCAGGTAAGGTTCTGGAGGTTAACTACGGCTGTTTTTTCACACAAGACGGTTTAGGAAGCCTTCTGGAGATGTTACAGCAGATGGGTATGATTCAGCAGGTGAACAACCTGGATCAGACTCCGGAAGAGCAGGAATAAGCAAGGTTGTTGTGAGGGCCAGTGAGTGGGCAGCCAAGAACAGTTCACTCAACTGGTTCGACTTTCTTTGGTGCAGGGTGCTCAAGAATTTCAAAGGGGAAAATTTTGAATCGCTAAATCTTGCAGATATGGCGTATTTCCTGAAGCTCTGTGAGTATCTTGATATCGAAGAATTCCTAGATACCGTCCAAAACAGGGAAATGGAGCGGGAGCAGAAGGCTGCCGCAGCTGCTGCGAAAGCTAAGCGCAGGAGAGGATAATCTAAGGGCCGGATTCCTTTTCTGGGATCTGGCCCTTTTTATTATGAGGAAACCATGGCTACAAACAAAATAGTTGCCACAACAGTCAACAAGATTGGCTTTGAGATAGAGAACTCCTCCTACAAAAAAGCTGTAGAGAAAATTCGCAGTATTGGGAGGGAGTTCAGGAAACTGGGCGAAGATTTTAACTCAGCCAACCCCATGAGCAGATGGCAGGCGGTAGCTGTTAAAACCCAGCAGACAATGCAGCGGGTTGCCAGACAGCAATCTCAGGCAAATGCCAAGCTGCACAGGGAGAGCGTAGCACAGGCCAAGAAAGAGGCTGCAGTAAGGGCTGCAATAGAACGTAGGGAGAATGCGAGACGTAAACAAGCTGTAGGTAATCTTACCGCTAAAAATCCAGAAATGGCTAGGATGCGTAAGTTCTACCAGCAGCAAGCTAAAGAGGCCAAAAAGGCTGCCAAATCTGCACCAGTATCTTACGGCGGTTATAAGGCACCTAAGGCAAGAGTTTTGGCTAATGCCAAAGCTTTCAAATATATTCCCGGTAACCCTAATATGGGTGGTGTGGCTTCCGACCCTAACCTTGTGAAAGCTCAGACAGCCGCTATGAATCGTTATCATAGACAGCTAAGAAGAGACAGTAAAGCTGGTATGGATAATAGGCTTATGTCGGATCGTGAGGCAAGAAGAACCCACCTCTACAACTCCGCGATAAGACTTTCTGCCAAGTATGGGGCCGGATTCCGTGGAAGCTTGCCAGGATACTCAGAGTTAGAGTCTAGGTTTGCTCGCGGGGAGATGAAAAAGTCAACCTTTAACGCCCACCTGTCAGCGCTGCAGTCTGGGTTTAAAAGCGCCACCAGCCAAACGCTTACACTAGGCGATGCCATGAGAGACTTACGTAGATCTGTTATTAATGCAACAGCTGCGTATACAGCTTTTTCTGGATTTGCTGCGGTTAACAGATCCGGTCACATGATGGAGGGGGCAAGTGCTGCTCTTACTGCTGTTACTGGAGATCCAAACAAAGCCAACAGTGAGGTTGCGTTTGTCCAGCAAGAGGCTATGCGTCTTGGTTTTGATCTCAAATCTGGTCTTCAAGGTTACGCCCAGATGTCGGTAAACGCCAAAAACCAGATGACAAATCAGGAAGTGCATGAGCTGTTTTCTGCATACTCCCAGTATGCTGCTGCTTATGGTGCCGATGAGGTAAAATACCAGCGCGGTATTATGGCAATCCAGCAAATGCTCGGTAAAGGGCAAGTAATGTCCGAAGAACTGAAGCAACAACTTGCTGAAGCATTGCCTGGTGCATACGAACCTTTTATCAAGGCCACCAAAGAGGCTTTTGGTCTTTCTGAACTCTCCATGGATCAGTTCATGGACATGATGAAGAAAGGTGAGGTTAAAACAGCCAAGATCATGAAGTATGTGGCTAAGTACATGAACGAGGCATCTGCAGCTGGTTATGAAAGAATGCAGAAGTCTAACGTGCTGGCAGAAAACAGACTGAAAACCTTTATCGAACTGACTCGTCAGAAACTGTTCACCCGTTGGTCTGACGAACTAACAGAGTTCTATTATACACTGATCCGCACAGGTGAGACTTTGCAATTTGTGTGGGATGCCTCTGGTGATTTTGTTAGCGGGTTTGTGAGAGGTCTTAACTGGGTAGTTGGTGAACTAAACAACACTATAGTCAAGATCCGCATGTTTTTCCTTGAATGGGGGATTAAATGGGGATTCATAACAGCTAAGACGAAGGAATATTCTGAAGAGCTTCATGACACCTTTAGTTATGCTAAATGGGCAGGGTTTGCTGCTGCCATCATGCTGGTAGTCAACGCCCTAACAAAAGGTTTTGTCATGGCATCCATGCTTGTAAAAACCTTTAAATTCCTTAACTCTCTAAGGGGTGCAGCTGGAGCAGCGGGTGCCGCTACTACAGAAGGGTCTGGTGGTGGAGCTCCGGCAGGAAAAGGTGGAGGTGGCCTCAAGACACCTGGTGGCAAAGTTGGTCTGCTCGGTAAGCTGGGCATTATCGGTACAATACTAAGCGCCGGGGAATTATTTAATGACCGTTACAACCCCCTAAGTGAAAGAAATCAGCAGCTGGATACTATCAGCGATATGATTCGCAAAGATATCATATCGGGAGGTAACGGATTTGTTAATCCTTTGGACACCTTACCGGGAGGGACTCTTCCGTTGCCAGGTGGCCCTGGTTTTGCTTCTCAATTAAGGACTATGGAAATGCTACCTTTAGAGATCAGTGATGGGAAAATCACGATTTCAATAGATGAGGGTGAGTTTAACAAAATATTTGATGCAAAACTTGAGTGGGAGAACAATAAAGATATCAACTTCATGTCTACCGACCTTTGGTAATAAACTGTGCAGGGGGCTCCGGCCCCCTTTATTTTATCGGTGTTGTAAAAACGGCTATTTTATGATACAATATCTAGATGGTATCGGAGTGTCCTGGAGAGGTTATGCCAAGCAATATAGTTGATGAAAAAGACCTGTACAAGCCTCAAGAGGTTAAATCTCCAAAGGCTGAAAAGGCAGAGCAGCAAACTGAAAGCGATGTAAAGTACACTATGTTTGTCAGCGGTCTTAACTATGGTGGTCGCAATACGGAGATGAAGGGTAAAAACTTTACCAACGATCTTGCCATCATCTTCGATCAGATTGAGAACTACTCTTTCAAACATTCTGTTGATAAGACTGATTTTGCGGTGGAAGATAAATCTACCCTGTCAGACCACGCTGTAATTAAAGATGGTGTATTTTCTTTTACTGGTAGGGTAAATACATCCCCACATATAATTTATGAGCAAAACTACATTGATAGGAATACTGACTCTAAAAACCCTGCAGCATCTATGCGACCAGGCGCTGCATTGGAGGCTTTGACTGAGATTATCAATAAGCGACAGTTGGTTTCTTTGGTTACCGAGGAGAAACTTCTTGAGAACTACATCATAACCAGTCTTTCTGCCAGCAAGTCTGTTGGTGAAGGCGCTGCAATGGTGTTTGATGTAGAACTTACAGAGTTCCGCACATTCTACTTGAATAAGGTTGTTAATGCAACTGTATACAGCAATCCTAAGAAAGTAGGCAAGACCCAACAAAAAGGTGCTGTCAACGACTGTAAGAATGGTAGTAACGTAGGTAACAAGAGGGACACAGGAGCATTCGCAGACACTGCATCCACAAATGCTGCAGAAGAGTGGCAGCCATACAAATCCATGATGTGGACAGATGAAAACGGTGTTACCCAATCGGCTGCGGATTGGTATTATCAGGAATATGGAAGACCTTCTACCATAGTCCCATCTGAGCAGGGAAACTACGACAAAGTTAACGGGAAATAAGGGAGAGTATAATGGAGCTTAAAGATTGGTGCATAATCACCTTTGTGTGGGACATTGACGGCTTTCCTGATCAAACCATGCGTGTTGTTTTAGACAATGAAACGTATGAAATGCGTATGCAATGGAATGAGAGGGATGAGTCCTGGTGGTTATCTCTTGGTCCAGTAGGTGACAGCCCTTTAGTAACCAGAAAAGTAACAGCTTGTCAAGATATTTTAGACGGACTGCATTACAGAGATGATTTACCGAAAGGTAGACTGATGGCGCTGTCGTTTAAAGACGATCAATATTGGGGTAGGGTTGGAAGATATAACCTTGGGGCGAGATCTGAGCTACAACTTGTATACGGCACCCCGGTTGATCTTTACAAGGAACAGCAAGGGTTAGAATAATGGCAGAGTACAGACGTAGAACATGGCGATTATTGTTTGGTCGTCCTGTAGAACATGGCGGTAAATCAAAAACCAATATCCCAAAATCTGTTGAAAAGAAAGGGGAGAGTGATTCCGGAGTTTATGAAGTTAGCTCAGACACTGGTGCTGCCAATATAGAGTTTGACATACAAAAGGACAATACCAAAGAGCCAAACAAAGGTTATGTGACAGTTTACAACCTGTCTGACGATACAGTTAACTATTTGGATATGCATCAGGCTGATGCCCTTGCAGTTATGTTTGAAGCTGGCTATGATAATGAGAACCAGTTGATATTCTCCGGAACTGTGGAGTTTGTTGAAGACAGATGGGAAGGTCCGACCAGAAAAACTAAGTTCATCTTTGGGGATGGTACTGAGAACATCATTAAGTGCCAAAGCACAAGATCTTATCAGAAAGGCACACCTCTGAACTCTGTGCTTAATGACTTACTGAAGGATATGAACTTGCCAAAAGGTAGGGTTGTTGGTTTTGGAAACCAGACTTTGCAATACTCTATGGCTTTCTCTGGAAACACTGCAGAGAACCTCCGCAGGTTTGCAAGGCTGACCAACTCAACATTTAGCGTTCAGGATGGGGCTTTGTATTGGACCAAGGTTGGAAAAAGGTTCAAGGACTCTGTGTTTGAAATAAGTGCAGAGTCTGGGATGCACGGATCTCCTACCCCTAAAAACCCAGAACCTGCTAAAAAACGAAAAGCTAAAGCTGCTGCCAAAGGTGGTTCGACATCTAAAAAGAAAAAGAAAAACCCGAGAGAGGATGTTGGCCTTACTGTAACCACATGCCTTAACGGAGCTATCCTCCCAGAGTCCACTATTTATCTTAAAAGCAAGCAATATACAGGCTTCTATAAGGTGATCACGGTACATCATAAGGGCACCATAGAAGGTGGTGATTACACTACAGAGCTTGGCCTTGGGGAAACAGTGGGTGGAGTTGTTGACAAAACTGAGGAGGTATAATGGCAATAAATAGGAAAGATGCTGCTGTAAGATCCTTCATAGAAAAAATAATGAGGGACTACCACACCAGTATCAGGGCCAGAGTTGTCAGTGTAGACTACAGTATCCCTTCTGCAGCCGTGCAGCCAATAGCTGAAACCACGTTTGATGACGGAGATGTGGAGAGATACCCTCTTATCTATGACGTTCCAATTCAGGTGATGTCTGCAAACAGCGGAAAGGCAAGGTTAACACTTCCTATCAAGGCTGGAGATGTTGTAGGATTACAGTTTTCAGAGAGAAATGAAAACAATAACGACGATCAACAAACTCACGGCCTGTTTCCAGGGTGGGCAATCACCTCTGTCCATTCAGACTCAAACGCTTTACAGATCGATCCTGATAACGTAGAGTTATGGAATGATAGGGTTTATTTTAAACTGACACCTTCTGGCGATTTTGAGCTTCAAACACCTGGTGGGACATTACGGTGCGACAGCAGCGGGGAGTTTTCTTTCACTAACGGGGCTGCCAATTTGCGAGCTGCTGTGGATGGAAATATCAGAATGAATGGTGCCACAATAGACCCATCTGGTAGAATTATAACTGCTGCTGGTGTGGATTTGGATTCATTCTATGCAGAATATAAAGGTCATACCCACTCTTGCCCTGATGGCGAGACAAGTGGACCGCACTAATAGAGGGCTTTCATGGCTACGCTTTATAGTGATATATTGATGGACCCACAAACAGGCGATTTGGCAATAGACAAAGGTCTTGAGTTGATAGATTCAAACCAGGTAAGTCTGCGCCAGCGCTTGTGGATGAGGTTTAATACGTGGAAGGGGAGCTGGTACTTTGACGAGTTGTTTGGCTTCCCTTATATGGACTTTCTCAGTAAGAAGGTCATGAAGACTGTTCTTGATAACAAGATCATGGAAGTGGCAAGACAAGAGCCGGATGTGCTAAACATCATAAACTTCCAGTCTACCATGGATCGAAGATCGAGAACATACCAAGCGTTCTTTGAGGTTGTTACCAAAGAGAACGAGATTGTAAGGCTGGCTTTCGTAGGTCTTGATCAGTTCACCTACCCACAGCCTGATTCTGGGACAACCTCTCTCTGTGATGATGAGGGTTGGATTAAGTGGGCTAATAAACTGTACTATCTGATCAACTTCAGATTGCCTAGAACAGGAGATGCCACATGGTGGAACCAGTATGCTGGCCCTGAGATGGAAAATCCGATCCCTGTAGGCTCTCTGTTGACTCAGGATAAAGATCTGCTGATGACTGAGGCAGAACAAACCATTAACCGCAATACCTGGACGCTTGCTCCAGATGAGCGCGAATACTCTGGTGTTATTGCTACCTCCAATGATGAGGCTATTGCCAACCAGTCTGGTCGTGCTATTGATGTTAACTAAGGAGAAATCATGGCTGTAGCTTATCCTACAATACCAATTCCAGATCTTGAAGATGCAGAAACAGTCCTGAGTGATGACTTCTTGGTTGTCAACCAGACTGATGGGACAAGAAAGGCTAAGATTGACGATGTTGTCAACGATCTTAGTATTACTAAGATAGTCTATTTCACAGAGGGTGGTTATCTTAAGAGCAAGAAGGACTTTGCTTATGACCCAGAGACTAAGCGCTACTACACGTGGAACGGGGATTATCCTAAAATAATCCTCCCAGACTCCACCGTAGAGGGTGCTGGGGGCGTGTCTGCAAATGCCTGGTCTGTTTTTGGTGAGCTTGCTGCAACTTCTTCTGGCAGAATAGTTGATTACGGATCTATCGGTGGTCAGCTTGATATGGATCTTGAAGTTGCGGATACCTTTAAGGTTCGACTAACTTCAAATACCACAATCTCTTTTGAAAATCAAACAGAAGGTCTTGAAGGGGTGGCGAGAACTATAACCGTATGCATTACTCAGACCTCTGGCGGCAACAAAGTCTATTGGCCTGGTAATGTTAAATGGTCCTACGGAAGAGATCCTATCCTAACATTTACAGCTGGTGCAACAGATATTTTCAAGTTGGAAACCTACGACAACGGGTTAACTTGGTACGGGGCACTGATTATCGCAGGAGCTATCTAAGATGCGTATTCAACATAACATTGATAACGTATTTCAGATGATTGAGGGGCACAGGAAGTGCCTCGATAACAACACAGGTATTACCAACACCTCTACACAAAATAAGCTAGTAAACCCTGATGGTCTTATAGCTGCAGGGTGGGCAGGTAATAAGATAAATAATGATTGGGCAATGCATGAGTCCCAAGCTGTGTTGATTCTGGGATACATTGAAGCATACAGGGCATCGAAAAGCGATTTTTATCTGGATAGGGCAAAAGATGCTTGGGAAGCTTACAATAGCCATCTTCTGGGTGCATATGCAGTAGAAAGTAAAATGCAAAGATTGTCCCACTACCCTCTATCCACAGATGGGGTTCCATCACATGGTGGGTTTAAAGATGTGGTGGTGTCTTTTACCAACGGTAGAGGAAAAATCCCAGCTGGATCTCCGACATGGGGGGAATACCTTGACAAGGCATTCCAAGCGTATAACGGTGTGTTAGGAAGAAACACTGTAGACTCTGATGTTTACGGTGGCACAGATGCTAACCCAGATTGGACAACATCCGGATTAAGTTGGTGGGTTGAGTGGTACATAGCATGGGATGGTAACCGCTATTGGGCTAACGGTAGCATAGCCGACAGTGGTCATACGTCTGTAGAGTTCGGCACAATCCAATTACAAGATAAGGGTGTTACAGGCAGCCACAAGGTGACCTATTGTGTAAGATTACCTCAAGAGCAGGGCGGATCGGTGATACCTGCAGGATCCCCTGTAATTGTAAATCCTATAAACGTGGTTGCAGATAATCAGGCCCCAGAGTTGGACGGGGAAGAAATGTGGTGTGACGCTTGTTATCAACTCTACACCTTGACAGGTGAGGAAAAGTATTACACCGCGTTTAAACAGTCTTACAACAAATTGCTTAATTTCAGTGATATAAACGCCTACGACAAACTGTTTAGGAAGACCACGTTGATTAAGGCACCGTTTACAGATGGTACTTGCCTTGTTGCAGGAACAGTTCCTGCCATGAGCAGGGACAGTGACGGGTATATCAATTTTAGAATGAACGCACGCCAGCCTTGCGAAATAATTCAAAAAGGGACTACATACAAAATAGGCAGAGATGCTGAAATTGTTATGAATTTCGGAGGAGAAGGGGTTCTGTTCCAGCCACATTTCATCCTTAATGATGGCAACAATAACAAAAAACAGTACAGGATAGGGGTTCCTTTTGGAGGGGCAGAGGTAACAGAAATAGTTGCCAAGGTTACTGATTTCGTAGAGGTAGTTGGTAAAGACGGTAATCCGTATCTCTTACCTAAAGAGGAAAACATTGTCGTAAGCGGTGGCGCTAGTGTTAGTATGCAGTATGATACCGACATTTACAACCACTCTGACAACTTCACCCGTTGTAATATAGCAAGAGGTAAAGTAACTTTCAATTTTGGGAGAGAGATTTCTTTAAACTCAGTAACTTATCGATCAGATGATGAGATGGTGAGGGTCAAATTTCTTGACAAAGATAGGTGGTTATGGTATGCTGATCTATATGCCACTAATGGACAATGGATAACAGAAACTCTTACTCTAGGAGATTTCAAACTAGATCCGACACAACCTCATCACACCGAAGAAGAGATTAAACCTTTCTTTGCTAATCCTAAGGGGCTCACCTCTGTAGATTTCAGCCTAAGCGACAGGCAGATAGGTAATGGCTTGTTTGATCTGTACTGCGTAAACACGCTGCCGCAGTTCTATATTGCAGATAGGGATGCTTATCTAATATGGTTTAGCGTATGGATGGCAAGCAAGACAGAATCAACCGCTAAGGTTGGTGATTGCTATGTCAGAAACTACAAGCAAGGTGCATACAGGCACACACCAGGTGTGTTCCCTGCCGGAAAGGTGATAGATAAGGAAAACTATCTCTTAGAGGAAAAGCCAAATTGGCCCTACCCTGGCATGCAATACCCAGCAGTATACTGCATGGGTGCAGAAAACATAGATCGCCATAGATTGTCAAATACAATAGGCTTTCTGTATGACGCTCAAGTCTGGTATAACAATACATTTAAGACAGAGGGTCCAGTTGCCTCACGTTATGTATGGCAGAGAGGTAATGAAGGGTTGACTGGTTGGTGGGAGATGGTAGATAACTCTAAGCTCCAGTCAAGATCTTTTGTTGCTGCGTGCCGCACAATATATGAGCTCAAGAAACATAAAGAACCTGTTGATGAAAGACTGTTCCTGTTCTGCCAGAAATGGGCATGGTTCCTCAACAGATTCCAGTCATCTCATTCAGGAAATCTACCTACAGACTTTAACACCTCTGGGGGATATTCTTATCAGGACAGAGGAGACAGGATGTGGGTGGTAGGTGAATGGCTTGCAGGCTGCTGCTGGCTAGGTCTGTGCGGGTATTCGGAGACAATACCCCAAATAGATATTGTTGTAGAAGCCTGTGTGAAGCTGCTGCAAAAGCACCACTTCATTAATGGGGATAATGTTTTAAACGGCTGCTGGGCAGTTTCTGATCCGGTGGGCTACCACTCTGGCGAAATCCTTCGCGGTTTGGGCCTTTATGCTCAATACCGTGGATTGTACCTTTAACATAGGGGGCTGTTTGCCCCCTTTCAGGAGAAAGAATGGCTGATATTAAAGTTGTCAGAATCGAATCTCTTCCTGCCACTACCGCAGTGACAGAGGATGATTACCTGGTTGTTCAACAACCAGACCTGACCCGTCGTGTAAAAATTGGCGATGTTGTCCATGTGGATGGGACTGTTTCTCATGTAATCTCCTTTAAGGAAGGTGGTAAGTTAAACGGCCCAATGGATTTTGCCTATTTCGAAGAGGAAGATCTCTACCTGCGTTGGAAAGGCGAATTTCCACACACTGTTCCTGCACTATCTTCACCGTACTCCGATGGTGGGATTACTGACGCTGCATGGATGGTATATACTGACCCGTCCCTAAGGGAGGAGCTGGAATCTACCATTGGCGCATCTATGATCATGACAGCCGAAGGGCAGTCTGTCCAGGATGTAATGGATGTTACTGTTCAGACAGCTAACGATGCTAAAGCACTTGCACAGCGTGTAGATTTTGGTACGGTGCACACTGTAGGTGATGTTATTCACCTTGATAACTTTGTGGGTCCTGCAGTTATTGAAGAGGGAAGAACCACCAACTACCCTTCTGTAGCAGCTGGTGAAAAATTTCTGAACGGTGTGGTATCTCGTCGTGATACTACAACTGTTGATGGTATTTTCCGTGGCGCTACATCCGGAGCCATGTATACCATCGCAGTAACCAACGGTGTAGCAACAACAAAAAGAATAGCACTTCGTGATGAATTTAAACGCCTGGAGGCAAACAACCCAACAAGAACAGTTATCCGTGCTGGAGATGATTTAAACACGGCAGGGTACTTGCAGCTTGACGCAACAGGCCGTTGGGGCATGTGGAACCAACAAACAGCCTCGTGGCAGCCTCTTGCTATAGAGCAAGGCGGTACGGGGGCCAGAGATGCCGCAGGTGCACGCATTAACTTAGGGGCTTTCTATAAGCAACGTGCAGCTCTTGAGTCAAATTTCAATATCAATAACTTGACTGGTAATCAGGATGGTGTATACTACCAGCCGATGACTGCTTATGCAACTGAGGCAAATGGTTACCCTGCAGGTTCTGGTGCTGGTCACTTGATTGTTTGGCAGAACAATGCTAACGGCGGTACAGGTTGTCGTCAGGAATACTATCCATTCTCTAACGTGGATGTTTGGTATTTGAGAACCTATCAGGCCAACACAAACCAGTGGACTGCATGGCAGCCAATGGTCAGACCTCGTAACGATGATACCTTTAGATCGCACATCGGTCTCGGGTCTAGAAACTCCCCTACCTTCGGGCACCTTTACCTGTCTCAAAGTTCTGCTGATGTTAAGTCAGCATCAGGTATTGTTAACGGGGACAAATACAGCGCTGACGGTGTCCTTGAGCATGGATATAGGATCTACTCTGAGGTAAGAAACGACAATAAGGCTTGGTTGACAATCCACCTGCACAAAGGTGCAAAAGGATCTGAAACCCATAGATATTTAGGTTTCCGCGAAGACGGCGTGTTAGACTGTCCTAAATACATGCAGGTTGGGGATCTTACTGGTCAGCTGACAAACTGGGGACTTGGAGAGTGGATTCGTAGTTCAGGAGCAGAAAGAGGCTTCTGGGGGTCCAAGAAAGCCGCCAAGATGGTTATCTGGGATGGTGGGATGGACGAATCCGGTAACGGCACTCTGGAATGGGGTGTTTATAACAACCGGAAGGCCAAGTGGGAACCTCTACCTCAAGCCGCAGGTGGCACCGGGGCTACAACTTTAGCAGATGCTCAGAATCTGTTCAAAGTTCCTATAGCAGCAGGTGTAAAAGACTTCTTAACACTGCCAAGAACTGCAGGAATGGAAGATGGGAAATACTACCCAATCATCGTTAGAACAGATCCGTATTACGCCCCTTCGACAGGTACAGATATTACTATAGTCACCAGGTCTTCATCTGGAAATGACCCTATGAACTGTGCCACCCTGCAGTGTCACTATAGAACTGGCGGCTGGACGGACAGGGGAGACTCTTTCTACGGGGTAGTAAATTTCTACCAGAATGAAAAAGCACTTCTTGGGATGGTTGCTCCAACAAAGGGTAAACAAGAGTATGTTGCTTTCTATGCAGAGGCTCGTGCTTTCCCTGTCAGCATATACGCAAGTAGAAATGTTGTCGAAGTGTTTACCAGAGAGCAAGATTATCAAGTCGGCTCTGTAACAAACAATCAGGATGGGGTTAAGTTCGTTGCACCTCTTCAATCAGCAGATTTGAATCTTGCTATTCTTGGAGATAACAACACCAATACCAGACCTATTGTTGACTTCAAAGGTACTTCAGGATTCTACACTGGTGGCGGCACACAGTGGCACTATATAGGTTCTGCTGAACGCTATGCTGTGATGAGCAAAATGAATATGCCAAAAGTCGAGCTATGGGCAGACGGTCTTGACTATTTGTGCTACGGCAGTCCTAGAAAGGCGTTATTCTCTAATGCAGGATTCCAGTGTGCATCCGATGGGACAGAGGATCTGACTAACGGTACGTTTACCTCTAAATGCGGTAATGGTGCTGGTCTCAAAGGTCAGGCAGAGTTCAGATCTACTCCGGAAGCGGGTCAAGTTATTGTTCGCGATGTTGTAGGCACAGCTCATAGATTCTACAACTTCAACAAGGATGGTACTTTCTCAGCACCGGGTGGTTTTGTATGCCACACAGGTGCAGACTGGAACAACCAGTTCGGGAATAACAACCCTTCTAAAATAATGGCTGGTAATGTTAACGGGCCTGAAGGTTCGATGGTTGTTGGCGGGTTGTCTGTGGCATTCTCTGGGAACTATGCTTTCCAGATAGCAGGTCGCTTAGATCAGCTGTATACTCGTTCCATAGAGCAGGGAAATCACAGAGCGTGGAACAAGGTTATTCAGCACCGTGGTCAAGGACTGGGGAATAGCGACCTTAACGATTATAAAGCAGATCGTGAAGGTATCTACCATCAAGAGGCGAATGCTAATGCTACAGCTGAAAGACATTACCCGCCTGGACAGCAGATGGCTGGTACGCTAATTGTGCTTAGAAACTCTGCTAACGAAGGCACGGGCTGTATTCAGATCTATAAGATGTACCTTGGTGGAACATGGGAAAGGTATTATAATAACACTGGTAGTGGAATGGCTTGGAGTCCTTGGAAGAGGACAAGCTTCCCGGAAAGCACAACAGCCCCAGTTATGCCTGATCTTTGGTTACCTTTGACCTCCAACTTAAAACCTGCACTTGGTGAGGGAGAGATGGTATTTTCCAGACCTTCTACAGCAACCTATTTCACTAAGCGGGGTGTTATGGCTGTTGCACAAGCAAACCAACCACGTTTTGAAAGAGATGGGTTGCTTATCGAGGGGCAAAGGACAAACCTCACGCTCAACAGTGAGGACCCAAGCAAGTGGGGTGCACAGCAAGCGATTACTGTCGGTAGCACTGTAACAAATACTAACGGCACAAAAGGCGCAAGATTTACAGTAAACACCACATCCGGTGTAGAAACAACAGCGTTAAACCTTGCCACTGTTCCAGCCACCAGGGGTGCCGATGTGACAGGTGCTGAGAAATTCTGTACTGGGTCTATTATTGCAAGAGGTGGTAAAGCCCACCAGAGACTGCGTGTAAGATTCGACATGTACAATGGATCCACCACGGTGTTCCAAGGTGACGCTTATGTTAACCTGTCAACACTTGAAGTTAAAACAACAGGGGATGCAGCTGGGAGAATTAAAGTAAAAGCTGAGAGATGGCAAACAGCAGGTCCTGCTTGGATAAGGATTGCTGCTACGTTTGAAGCAGTGGCCTCTGACAATAAGATCGGGTGCCAGTTCCAAATTGCTCCACCAGAAGGTGCTCAACATGCCGTAGGAGATTGGGTTGATGTTGCAATACCTCAATTTGAGTTAGGGTCCTGTGAGTCCTCGTTTATCCCTACAGGGTCTTCACCTGTAACCAGGGCGGCAGATCTTTGTAAATTCCCAATGACGGATAACCTAGCTCCCAGACCATTCACTATCGCCGCTACGGTTGATGCCAACTGGAGAGGCTGGGGCAAAGCTCCTAACGCAGCCCCTAGGGTTATTGATACAGAGGGTCATCAATCCGGTGCTTCATTTATCATGGGGTTTGGCTCTGCAACAAATATTGCGGAGGACGGTTATCCATACTGTGATATTGGAGGGTCAAACAGACGTGTTTACGAGATGGCTAAAGCCCGTAAATTGAAAATTGGGTTCAGGATAAAAGATGACGGTAAAACCTGCTCTTTTGCTAACGGACTGGTGAGCACGGAAACGCAGTCTTCTTGGGAATTCCTAGCAGGAGGCGCTTTCATCCGCATTGGTGGTCAAACGGCGACAGGTGAAAGACACTTATTTGGTCATATTAAGGACATAAGAGTTTGGAACTCTGCACTGACAGACACCCAGCTTATGATGGAGAGTGTTGAATAATGAATACTTTTACCCTTGGGTTTACTGACAGGGAGGATTTTAACGGTTTCATGGACGAAATCGGCTTTTACGAGAATGAGGTGTTGCAAAACACCCTTCTTGTAGAGGTTGTCGGGTTCATTTACACAGAGACTGGAGACACTTATGAGGCCGAAGATGAATTTGGCAACATGGTTGTCTACCAGGTTTGCGAGAAAAGTGAATTGTTTTATGTTAACGTTCTGGCTCTGGACGAGGATGCAGAAAACATCGTCTCTAAAAGCGGAAAAGTTGTAGATCCGATAAGGTTGAACATGTTCGACCCATCAGTATCCACCTTGGAAGCACTTTAAAGTATTGCCCTCGCTTCGGCGGGGGCTTTTTGTTTGTATTGCGTATTAACTTAAAATCTGGTAAAATAACTATCATGATTGTTTAACCTGGAGGCACAATGTTTTTATGGGAAAGGCCTAGATACCTTCCGGATATTAGATTGGAGCTGCTGGCAGATATTGTTACGTTTAAAAGTCCGTTTACAGGTAAAACGCAAAAAGTAACCTATGCCACACCTAATTGGAAAGGCACTTTGACGGTTTCCAATATCAGCGAGTCACAGTTGCTGGAGCTTAAGAGCTTTGTTGATCAGGTGTATAAAGATGGAAACATCTTTCTTATTAAAACTTACGGTCACTCAGTTACAGCTAATGAGCCAATCGCCCTTGGGCCTACTGGTAACGACGATTTTTTGAAGACGGTTGGGTGGGAGCCAAACAGAGACATAGCTAGAGCTGGGGATAAAATATCTGTCAATGATGAATTGAAAGTGGTAACAGCTCCAGTGCGTAGCGATGGTGTTGGGTCTGCTGTTATAAGCATATCTCCAAGACTTAGAAAACCTATTGCCGCAGGGGACACTATGAAGATAATAACTCAATCCCCGAAGGGTAGGTTTCATATCAGAGATATTTATAAAATTAAGCAAAAAGTCGATGCTATGCAAAAAGGTGATAATATAGTTATCAACTTCTTTGAGGATTTCTAAGATGATCAGAGCGCCATTAGATAATTTATTTCTTGAAAAGCTGGAGCTTGATGGTGTTGAGATCTTAATTGCTGCAAAGCTGGAGCTACCGACAGGAACTGTCAGGGTGTGCTCAGGCACTGGTGTTGTAGTAATTGAGGGGCAACATTTTATAGGGATAGGGGGATCAGCAACATTAACTGCTGTGTCTGAGAAAGATGCCACCAACTTCGGATCTGTGGTAGCAACATTGAACGGGTTTGATCCTAAGTATGTGGGTGATCTGCTGAAGACGGAGTATTCTGGTTGTCGTGCCACGTTGTACATTACCGCTATGGAGAATGGTCTACCTGTCACAACTAATGGCTTGTTTGACGGCCTTATAACAGATATGGCTATTCAGACAGGTGAGAATAGTGCTTTGTCAATATCCATCTCTTCCATCTTCAACAGTTGGTTAAGAGGTTTTCCTTATCGGTACACGGAGGAAAGCCACAGCTCAAGAAACGATAATGACAGATTTTTTAAATATGTGGATCAGGTGGCGAGCCGCCCGATCATTTGGGAGGTTTAATGAGCACACACCCTCGTTTAGTGGATTGGCAAGAAAGATTGTGGAAAGTGTTTGACGAAGAGGCCACCATACCTTTTGAATGGGGATTCCACGATTGTTGCACCTTTGCGGCTAAGTGTGTTGATGCCCAATACGGAACAGATTTTCTTTCCAACTTCGAAGGAACGTATAAAACAGAGTTGGAAAGCAAAAGATGGTGCATGCTTCGTTTCAAAACTACACACCTGCCTACTATTTTTGATCTCTTTATGACTCGGCTGGATACTCCTAAACAGGTTCAGCGTGGAGATATTGTCATTTTCGAAGGTCTGAACGGGCTCACCGCTGGTGTGTTCTGGAACAACCAGATTTGGGCGAAAGGTGATAAAGGGGTCTTTATGTTCGACATGAAAGATTCTATCGTTGTTGATGTCTGGAGGTATTAATGCCAATTGCAATGATTGATAACATCGTTGCTTCTGCAAGATCTTCAAGTTATGACTGGAACGCATCCAAGGCAGCTCTGGCTGACAGCCTGAACACTGTTACCACCAGAACTCTGGATAAGATTTTTGAGGGCAACAAATCTTACAGAAGTCAGCAAGATAGACAAAAGCTTTTCAGATCTTCTGCTGCACCTTGCTCTGTAGTGTATGGTAAGACACGTACGTCTGGATTGCTTGCGTTTTTGGAGCAGGACAGAGACAGAACCCTCCATTGTGCTATTGTTCTTGCCAATCACCCTCTGGAAGGTGTAGAAGATATACTTATCGACGGTAATCCTATTTCCTCGTATGGAGATCTGGTATCGTGGGAGCTACATAACGACAGAAAAACATCTGATCCTTTCATGGGTACACACTGCCCATCATGGTCACCCGACATGATAGGTAGAGGGATCAGTTGGCTACGTGCCAGCTTCAGGTTTGACCCTAACAAGTTTCCTTTTGGGTTGCCAAACGTTACACTTGTCAAGGTTGGTAAAAAATGCTATGATCCTCGTATCAGTAAAGAGGTGTATACCAATAACGCGGCCTTGGTGATCCTAGACTATTTAAGAACGTACCTTAAATGTCCTGACGAAACCATTAACTGGGAGTCCTTCAAGGAGGCTGCCAACATATGCGACGAGGCGGTAAAAAACGCTGACGGAACCAGTGAGCGACGTTACACCATTAACGGTGAGTTTGACATGGATGAGGCCCCAGCAAGCATTATGGCAGAAATGCTGAAAGCTTGTGGTGCAGATCTCAGCTATGTAGCTGGTAAGTATGGTTTGCTGGTTGGTGCATACTATGGCCCGGCAACAATGACACTGAGTGAGGATTGTGTCTGTGGTGAGGTCAAGATCTATCCGGAAGCCTCATTTGACAAAAGATCCAACACAATAACTGGCAGATTCACCAGTCCTACCAAAGGGTATTCTGAAACAGATTTTCCATCAGTGTTTGTCCCAGAGTGGATAGAGAAGGATGGAGAAAGAAAGATAATCGATATAGACTATCGCTTTGTTACCAGTCCTTATCAAGCTCAGCGTGTTTCTGCAATCTTCCTAAGACGTGCCAGAGCTGGCAGGATTATTGAAGTCACCTGCAATATGCGAGGTTTCAAATTCAAACCTGGTCGTTACGTTACAATGGACCTCCCAAGTATTGGTATAGTGGGCCAAGAAATGAGAGTTCTTGAATGGGAGTTTACCAAAAAGGGTGGTGTCAAGGTAAAACTTCGTCAAGATGCTAAAGAGTGGAATGATGCCACAGGACAACTTCCGGATTCTGGCGATGTAGATATTCCAATATCTCCATCTGGTGTAGCTCAACCGCAAAACTTCAGATATTCCGTTCTCCAAGCTGGAGAAGTAACTCACGGTGTTTTGGCTTGGGACAACGTTGGTACCTACGCTCAAAATATTGTGCAGGTAAGAAAGAACGGAGAGATTGTTTGGACAGCACAAACAGTTGAGCAGTTTGTCCGAGTAGAAGGCTTGACCAAAGGGTCATACACAGCAACCGTGGTTGCAACATCTTATAAAGGTGGCGTATCTCCGGAAGCATATTGTGAGTTCAACATTCAGGCACCTGAAGCTCCTGTTTCTGTGGAGGTTAAACAGGGATACTTTGCTATTACCCTGATCCCGCACAGCAGAGACTTGGCTAGTGTAAGCACCCAGTACGACTTTTGGACATCTGGGATGACAAGATTGCCAGATACCAGTGATGCAACCGTTACTTCAAAAGCCACTCGTATGGGTGTTGGTTCAACTTGGACATCTGAAGGTCTGCAGAACGATAAGATTTATTACTGGTATATCAGGACAACAAATGCTTTTGGTTCATCTGCTTTTGTGGAGTGTGCAGCCCACTGTTACACATCCATAGAAGATCTTATGCCACAGATTGATGCGGAGTTCAAAAAGACAGAGACTTATAAAGAGCTTACCGCCAATCTTGATAATGCAGTCAAGGAAATGGATAAAAATGTTGGTGCAGTCAATGACCGTGTTACTAGCATTTTTGAAGAGCTTGGGGATACAATAGAGGGTGTTGTCAGAGAGACGACAGAAAAATTTACAGGGGTTAATGGAGAAATTTCTGCCCTTAACAGTAAGCTGGTAGCAGCTCAGCAATCCTTTGACGATAAACTTGCAGCAGAGTCTGGTAGGCTTGGGTCACTAATCGAGACAACAAATAGATCAACCGTTGATCTTGTTAATCGTAAAACTCAAGCATTGAGTGAGCAAATAACTGCAACTCAAGGTACTCTGCGGGAAGAGTTGAAGAACACTGAGAGCAAACTTAACTCCTCTATTCAAGAAACCAACAAGGCAACAACCGATCTGCTAAATAAGACAACGGAAGCTATTAAGCAGGATCTGGTGGCAGCTACAGGGAAGATCACCAAGCTGGAAGATGATGTGCAGAAAGAGGTTGCCAATCTGCAAGCATCTATTCAAGAAACTAATAGTACAACAGTTGATCTTGTTAATAATACAGCCACAGCGATCCGTCAAGAACTTACCTCTGCAAAACAAGAAATTGTTGACGAAATGGGTAATATTGATGAGCTCAGGGCTACAGTATCTAATACCTCTAAAGCTGTAACAACACTTGAGGGTAAAATAGATGCTCAGTGGGGAGCTAAGATTCAGGTAGACTCCGCAGGGAATAAATATGTTGCAGGTATCCAGCTGGGGATGGAAGGGTCTGGGGGCCAAGTTCAATCCTACTTCATGGTTAGTGCAAACAATTTTGCGGTATACAACCCCGGAAATGGAACAGCAACCCTTGCTTTCGCAATCAAGAACAACCAAGCGTTCTTGAAAGACGCTTTTATAGAGAATGGCACGATCTCCTCTGCCAAGATCGCACAAGAAATTTCGTCAAACAACTACGACGGCAACGGGTACCATAAATACGGTTGGTATATTAACAAGAACGGGCACGCCCAATTCATGGATGTGTGGGTGAAAGGCAACATCAACGCCAGTTCTGGTAACTTCACAGGGGCAGTTAACGCCACTAGTGGTACCTTCCGTGGGGATGTTTATGCCAATAATGGTAGCTTTAGAGGCACCATAGATGCAACCGGAGGTACCTTCCGTGGTCGTGTAGAGGCTTCTGTTATCCGCGCTAACCAGTTCGAAGGTGCAATTGTTGCACACAGGACTTACGGGGATTGTGCCCCAGTATATAACTCCCAGCAAAGGGTTTGCCGTTGGAGGTGGAGATACGTAGATAACGTTTCAGGTCAGGGTAAGAACGTAACATTCTTCTTTAAACTGAATGGTACTCTTGCCAGCTCCCAACTGAATGCATGGATAGCTGGTCATCAGATCCTTGCTGGCAAGAAGTATTTTAACGACAACAACGGCATGTGTGCGGTAGGGATAACAGGTCTGGGTGAACAAACTATAGACATTGTTATCGAGATTTACACACCGTGGTCAACGTCGAGCGTGACAGGTGTCACAATCTCCTGTCCTACTGTGATAGTAAGTCGTTCAAACTCTAGCTTCCAGGGACCTTGGAACGAGTCTCACGACTAACCTTTAAAGCCCCGCTTCGGCGGGGTTTATTTTTATGCTCAGATTGACTATTGTTACAAAATTTGGTAAAATACCTTGTAGAGATTTTCATACCGGAGGAGTGACGTGGCTAAGTATGGATTGACAGAGGCTGGTTTCGTTATACCAACCCTAAATGACCTAATCGTTGAAACTAAGCAAAGCCTGATCCGTGCTTTTGGCGAAAACTTCAACGTACAGAGTAACTCCGTTGCAGATAAGCTGACCACTATCTTCAACGAGCGAGAGTATCAACTTATTCTTATGGCAGCATCTGTATACGCATCACAGACGCTGTATGGGGCAGAAGGTATTTACCTAGATGAGCTTCTTGGAAGACAGGGTATTTACCGAAGAGGCCGTTCTAAATCATCAGGTACCTGCCAGTTGACAATCAACACAACTGTGCCGTACAATATGATTTATGATTCCAAAACTTATACGCTGGACAGTGGCAACTTTGTTCTTAGTAATGATGTGCAAGTAGCAGGGAATCTTATTGCTCACAGAATAAATGCTCCGGACCTAAGGATTGGTAAATACAACTTTCAAATTACCAACCAGACAGATGGAAGTATCAAAACAAAAAGCCTGGTTTTAACAGATAAGTCTCTGGACTCTTCTGATTTGCCAAGCTTTTACGGAGAGATTAAGCAATTCATTGTCGATAATACAACCCTGTTGAACGACGATTTGATTCAGATCGATATGTTGACAGGAACGTTGTGGATAGGGTACAATTCGAATCTTGATCAAGTTGGACTTAATAGCAGGGTAGATTTCAGAGTATCCCCGATTGTAGGGGAAAGAACTATCACACTGGATGTTATCGCTAACGAGGCTGGTGAGCTGTCAAGAGAGGCAGAAACCGTGACAACAATGTCACCTACTCCCAGTGGATTCATCAAGCTTACCAACCGAGAAAGATTCAATGAGGGCAGGGATGTTGAGAAAGACTCAGAGTATCGCTTAAGAGCTTCCAGCACAAAACAGTTAACATCTAAGGCTACCCGTCCTGCAATCCTTAGCGCTGTAAGCGAGGTGAAAGGTGTTGAGAAAGTGAGAGTGTTCTCCAACAACACCGATAAAACTGATGCTAAAGGTATACCTCCTTACAAGTTCCAAGTGGTTGTGTTTGGTGGTGCAACGGAAGACATTTGCCAAGCACTTTACCAAACTATAGCCTGTACGAACAGGACTTATGGTAATATTTTCTACGATGTCACTACATCTGACGGTCAAACTGAAAGAATTTATTACTCCAAGGCAAACACCTACCGCCTAGATGTAAGAATTACCTACTCCGGTGCTGCGCTTTCTACAACCGAAAAAGATGCCATTATAGAGGCTCTTTTGCAGGTTGTTAACGGACTGGATGTTGCAGATACGTTGTATAATATCCAATTGGTAGGTGCTGCATCTGCTGCTGTGTCAATAGGTAGATTTAATAGACTGGTAATTCAAGTTAAATCCGTAGGAGCTTCTGATGAAGCTTACACTACAAACGATATTGTTGCGAACATGACCGAGGTGTTTGACCTCGACGAAAGTAATATAACTTTCCAACAAACTATTTAAGGCGGCGAGATATGGCAGAGATTAAGTCGGATGTTAACCACATCCACACTCTGCCAGATTTTGTTCAGGGAGGTCTTGACTACCTACCTGGAGATTTTCTGGCTGAGAAGGTTAATTTAGTCACATTCTTAACCGTATACCTTAAAAGGTTGGAGGATGTTGATAAGATGCTGGTAGGTTTGGCTAAAGGAAGATTGCTTAACAATGCCAGCGGAAGATACCTTGACGAAGTTGGTAATCAACTTGGTATTCTTAGGAATGGACTTTCAGATGCTGATTTTCGTGCCACACTGATTATTCAGCAGGCCGCAGCATCAAGGGGCGGGACTCGCGAAGATGTCATCTCCACCTTGCGACAATTGTTCGGAAGAGACAATTTCGATACGTGGAAAGGAGACAACTTCAGGTTTGACATAAATATTAGAAAAACTTGCTTTGACATACTGCAGTCTATCGATCAGATCTTAGATATGCTACCATTGCCTTGTCATTTGCGTCTTACAGAATCGCAAGGGCAAGCTTTTGGTTTTGAAGGGGACTCTACAGCTCTTGGCTTCGGATCAGTGTGGGAAGAAAACCAATTCGGAGTTGGTGGGCTGGCTACTTTGCTATATGTTCCTGACGTAAGACCTGATTGGGACACCACAACCATTTATTGTGAAAGTATTACAGTAAACGCAACTAGACAGGAGGGTTAATGGCAACAGCTGTTTTTAAACCTTACCGTGATTACTCTACAATGGCTGCACAGTTTCATTACCGAACAGTTCAGGATACTGCCGTTCCTGGTAGGGATTATAACCATGTTGAGGGAGATGTAACTATCCCAATTGGGGCAACCAGTATTGAGATCCCCGTAGAAATTGTTGACAAATTACCCAACAGGTTGCCAAGAAGCTTCTTTATGGAGTTTTCATCAAAATCTCAAGGGGTGATGATTGGAACACAAAGGGCGAAATGTACAATAGTTTCAGATGAGAATCTTGACAGGATATCTTGGGATACTGTTGAGGAGAGAATGTTTCACCCAAGGTATTGGGTTACAACCACTCAGCAGACTGAAAGTACCTGTATTGTTGCAGACGACAACTGTTGTATTAACCGTTTAGTGTCAAGAACATATGGAGGTATGGCTGGGTGCATTTGGGAAACAGTTGACAAGTATGACCATTTCGGTATTGGGTTTGATGATCACTATGAGATGAGAAACACCAAGCTTTGGTTCAGAATGTCAATAACCAATGCCAGCAACTTCTCCACTCCTGAAAAGATGATTATGACTGTAGACCTTGTTGATGGCACAATCATCTATGTTCCTTTAGCTCAATATGCTGTCAGCATCTCAGAGGATAAGAATGTTGCAGAGATTCATATTGATTTCGAGGACTGCGTCGGGATGGATCAGAACAACAACATGATGGGTGTTGATCCTCGGCAGGTGAGAAGGATTTTAATACCGCTTATGCCTAAAGACTGGGTAAGTAATAGCACAGACCCGAGAACGGAAAATGTAGAGTGTGAGTTGCGCCTAGATCTGCTTCAGCCAGACACGGGCTGGAAAATGATGCAACTTAACAATATTCAGGTTAAAGAGCACGACGTCGGGATCTGCACCGCATATGACGATATGTGGAACGTATCTCCTTTAAGGGTGTTGAACAATATCAAGCGTCTGGGCTATACCGGAACCATAAACCACTATGTTGGTATGAGTCATTATTATGACTACACATGGTCAGGAACCCAATGGTCTATAAACAGAACAGGGGCGCTAAACGCTGCAGCTTATAAATGGCATGATGATTTTATGTACAATGCCAAACGACATAACTTCGACGTTATGCAGTCTGTAAGTTTTGAGCTTTACAGCGATGCCTGCCCGTTGGAATGGACCCAAAGAGACTGGAATGATAACTACGCTAAAACAGGATATACACCTTGTAGCTACCTCCTGTCTCCAACCATTGAAGAGGGTATGAATTTCCTTACGGCAGTATTTAAGAATTTTGCATCAGCCGCTATGAGAAACAACCTGCCAGTGATTATGCAGGTTGGTGAACCGTGGTGGTGGTTCAATACCGATACTCGTAGACCTTGTATTTATGATTACCCTACAAAACAGGCGTTTTATGATGAGACAGGTGAGTATGCATTAGATATTGGGACTATTGACGATCCTAAAACTGGCGGTGTTTACGACAAGTATGTAGCATTTTGTCGTGGTAAGCTTGGCGCTCGTATTGCGGCTATTTCAAAGGCAATAAAGGCACACGCTGCATCAGCTCAGATGACAGCTCTGCTGTTTTTCCCAACCATTATGGAAACCGAGCTTACGCAAAAGCTTAACCTTGCTGACCAATATAAAAAGGAAGCAGGTGCTCTTGATTTCTTCTGCACCGAGTGCTACGATTGGGTGATGCAGGGAGGTATTGAAAAGGCAAAAGAGTCTGTAAACATACCTATCGTTAAGTTAGGTTGGCAACCGTCTGAAATACAATACCTTGCAGGGTTCGTTCCTAGTAAAGAGCTTGCTCCGGTATATGGTTACGACCCAACCAGGAATTACCAAGAATTTTTATGGAGATGTATTTGCGGAAACATGGCAACTATAGAGTATAGATATCCTGAGGTAAAACAGTATGTGTGGGCATACCCGCAAGTAATGTCTGACAGCATCACTGTTACCGCTAGAGATTCTACCGTGCTTCATATGGGGCAGGTTGCTCTGAAAGGGTATGTAGAAGATGTTGTCCCGCCAGACTTCTCATAATCAGGAGATAAAATGTCAAAACCTAGTTTTCCATTAGAGATTTGGGCAGAGGAGGATCAGGTTCTGCCTAACACCCACAGACAGAACAGGCTACGCCCGATTGATGATTTGTGGAGAAAAGGTTGGGATCTTGGTCAAAAGCCCTCATGTGAAGAACTTAACTATATTTTCAATATGCTCGGGACTTGGGCAAAATACATTGCTGACGAGCAGATCCCAGCTCAAGAAGGCCGTTATCTGGTACGTGATAATAACTTGAGCGATCTTTTGAACATTCCTGTTGCCCGTAGAAACCTTGGGATTATCACTAAGGAAGAGGCAGACGCCAGGTATGTAAAAGTTACAGGTGATACAATGACAGGCCCCTTGGGGTTGCAACGTATCAACTTTAAAGCTGCCGAGACAGATAAGGCTTGGATAGAGACAACTATTGGCCCAGATAAGACAACCCTCGACTTTGGGTTAAGTGATAATACCGGGTCGTTTGATGATGGTGGTACATCTACAGTAGATGCGTTTCGTTGGAGATTCCAGCCAACTCAGCCGGATATTAATCCAGAGTTCACTTTGATGTACCTTAACGCGATCACGGCTAATCGTGCGCTGTTGAAAGTGGTAGGCAATGTTGAAGTTGTCGATAACATGAGGTGCAATAACCTTACTATCAGCAATACAGCAACATTCACCAACTGTAATGTGGCCAGTCAGTTGACGGCTGGGTCAGTATATGTTAATGGTGGTGCAAGTTGTGACAGTATGGTTGTAAGAAGCCAGCACTGTGTTGTCGGTAACAGAAATGTGGTGCGCTCCGTGAATGGAGTGACGGCTAACGGTAACGGTGATGTAACGATCACTATCCCGCAGACAGGTGTGCAAGACATCAGAATCGGTGCAAGACTTGTGGACGGCGTTTCTGAATCTCCAATCCGCAACGGCTACGTTGTCACAGGCTGGCATTTCGGTGACAAAAAAGAGATGCGTGGTTCAACCTACTGGGCAGGACCTTTACAAAAACTTGTAAATGGTCAATGGATCACTGTTAATTATGCATAGATCGGAGGACTAGCATGAAAATACTTCAAGAGTTTAAACTTTACCAACCGGGATCTGGCGAATACCGCTCCAACAAGGAAACCAAGGAGCTGACCCCTCAAGAGGTCGAGGATTACACCGCATACACTGGGTATTTTTTACGTAATGATGATGGTGATTGGTATGTGCAGTCACGAACATTACGACAAGAAAATCCAGGGTGTATCTTCCTACTTGTTGACGAGAAGGGAATTCTTAAGACATCTACAGAAGAACCTGATGCCTTATGGCCTGCTCCAGGTCTTCGTGTGGTTATCGCCAAAAAAGAAGAGGTACCAGAAAACATTATGCTTCACCACGACGCTTTGCGTTTAGTTGGTGATGAATTTGTCACAGACAATGAATTCTTTGTTCAACAGGCAGAGGGTGTCATAGAGACAGAACTTGCTTGGGCTACTGCTAGAATTGGTGCCTATCAAGACATGATTGACCTTGAATATGATCTTACTGATGACCAGAAACGTAACATCAGAGATTTGAAAATGTACAGGGTAAAACTTCTTGAAATAGATACATCTAAAGCCCCTGACATTTTCTTCCCGGAGCGACCTACCCTCTAAGAGGAGGTGTTGTGGAGTTGGATTTGGCGGCATTGTACGGTATCTGCATGGGTACCGTTGTCCCGATCTGTGTATGGGCTTTCAACCAGTGGCACACCAAATGGAAAGGCATTTCCAAGAGGTTGGATGAGCTGGAGAAAGACCTCATCTTAGTGAAAAACAGTATGGTTACAAAAGATAAACTTGATTCCGTTATAGAGACCCGGTTAAGCAAGCTAGAGGCCGATATTAACGACCTTAAGCAGGATGTCAGGACAGATGTCTCCGGCATCAGAGCCGATGTACAAAAGATTTTGCACATGCTCGTAGAGCATAGTAAAAGGTAAACAAAGGTCAGAACGGAAAGGACTCCGTTCTTGCATTTTGTTCCCTAAAGTGTTAAAATAGTCCTAAGGAATTTTCTCAGGAGAACGTGATGACTAAACCAGTTATCCCTCTTGATATTTGGGCCAATCAGGATGTTGTGCTTGAAAATACGGGAGAGTTGAATAAGTCTCAACCAAAAAAAGAAGAGAGATTGAAAGGTTGGGATATGACACAAAGAGTGGCATGTGAAGTTGTTAACTTTGAACTTCACATGCTTTCTGCGTGGTTAAAGCATTTAACAGAAGATGTTGTCCCAGGATGGGATAATAGATTCTTAAGGGTCACTAATAATCTAGCAGACGTTCCAGACAAAGCTGCTGCACGTCAAGTTCTCAATGTATACTCGCCTGAAGAAATGGACGATCTGTATGTTGACAAGTCTGGAGACATAATGACTCAGACTCAAACTTTAGGCCTTCAAAGAATCGAGTTTGCATCTGCGTCAACAGACAATGCGGCAATATATACCACCATAACTCCAGACAAGACGACGATGGATTTCTGGATTATGGACAACATCGGTGGTGCTGACGGCACAGACCTTGATGATCCTTCTCACCAAATAGACGGGTTCCGTTGGAGATTTCAACCTTCTGGTGGGCAGCCTGTGTTTTCGGCTATGAAGCTCAATGCTATAACTGCCAACCGTGCAAGACTGGCCATCCAAGGAAATCTTGAATGCAACGATGCAAAAAGTTCCTCTGCAAATGCCAATGCGGTCACGATACCAAGAGCCACTGTTAACGGACAACAATCCTGCGAAAGCGCTCAAATAGGTGGAAGAGTTGATTGTAACGATGAAACAGTCAGGGGTCAATATGCAACAGTTGGTGGAAGAAACGTGGTCCGCAGGGTAAATGGTAACGGCGCAGACAGTAGTGGTAACCTTACTATCCCTATGCCCAGCAGAGGGGTTGATGATGTAAGGATAGCAAACCGTTTCAAAACCACCTACAGAGAGTCAAGAGTCTACCCTGGACATGTGATGTGCTCTGGTAACTACGCTTATAAACACCCTTATCAAGGTGATTACTGGACAGGTGCTATCCAAAAACTTGTAAATGGTCAATGGATCACTATATCTTATGCTTAAAAAGAGGGTAAATGAAACTAACTCAGTTTTTATGGGGACTGGTTGCGGCATCTGATGACCCTACGAAAGTGTCCCAAACTAAGCTATGGTCGAACATAGGCATGGCGGTGATGACTGGGGTGTTTATTCATATGGGGTATAATGATACGCTTCCTGAATGGTATGCGTGGATATACGCGCCTTCAGTAGCTTGCCCCCAGCTTATTAGCAAATTCATCTCGCTCCGGTGGGGTTGCCAGCACCCTGACCACGTTAAAAACGAAGAGCAAAAAGCTTAAGGAGAAATCATGGCGCAAGACATGACAAGCTTTGAGCAGGCGGTAGATCAAGTAATTGTTGATTCTGAACGTTTGCACTTGGTTGTCAACGGTAACGCTGTGGATGAAGTTGTCGTAGAGGATGGGACCACCATCCCTACGGTACGAAAAGCCATGCTTGACAACCTTTATTTTAAAACGCCACCGATCCCTTGGGCGTATGGTGCATCCACAACAGTTTTTAACCAGCTGTACGAGTTTAAAGGGGACACAGGCCCTCAGTGGTGGTACGCTCCCGCAGCATCAAAATCTAACCCGGTTAGAATGCCAGCAGATCCTTCACAATCTCCAAACTGGAGATTATATACCGACTCTGCAGTAATGGCAAAATACTACGCAAAACTTAACAGCCCGAGGTTCGAAGGTGACCCACGAGTACCTACACCTCCAATGGACGATAAGTCAGAGTCCATAGCAAACACAGAGTTTGTTGTTGACTATGTTGATAGCATATTTAAAGCCATGGAGGGGATGAAAGTTACTGTAGGGTCTTTGGTGGTAAAAGGTCTTACAGAACTCGCTAACACTATAGTTGGTGGCACCCTTACCTTACATGGACCTGTTAATGGGGCAGATTCTACTGCACGCTTTAGGAATCTAATCCTCACGGCAAATACTTCTACACTTACTTTTGCGTGGAGCGATCCTAAGCATGCAGACTGGAGAAGTACAGAGCTGCAACCTCATGAAGTGTCCACCCACAGGGTTATAGCTGACACTATAACTTCTGGGAAACCAGTGGCTAATAATAACGATGTGCATTTTGATGGTCTGGGTAATAACTTTTTTGACTACGTGTACATTCGTGGTAATGCCATGAAGGCAGCAACCGAACCGACATTGCAGGTAGATGGGACCACCAGGGTTAAGAACCTTGAGGTGACAGGTACCGTTACAGGGATAACATACTCTGTCGATGGCACCATGATCTACCCTAGCTATATTGAAAGCACTGGTGATGCATTGATAAATGGCGATTTGGAGGTTGGCGGGTCTGTAGTTATTCGAGGTACGGCCTCTATCCAAAACATAGCTCTGAATACCTTAAGAGTCAATGAGCGTGCAACTTTTGAAGGAGAAGGGCTTACAGCCAACAAAGGTGTAATTACCGAGCTGACAACAACCACTTTAACTGCAACAACTGCAAACTCTGAAAACTGCAACGTTACCCGCAACTTGCAGGTAAATGGAGATGTCAGTTTAAACGCAGCAGGGACTGGCACCACCTCTGTTCACAACCTTGAAATATCCGGCACGGTGACTGGGTGGTTGCCTGACTTCTCTAATGTCAACTTTGTCTGTAATGGCATTAACTCCAGTGGCAAGATAACCACCTCTCAAGAAATTGAGGCGGGTAAAACCATTACTGCCCCTACTTTCCACGCAGGAAAGGTAGATTTTGATTTAGAGGAGGTTGACGCGTCCAGTGGGACATGGACACCTAACGGGCAGGCCAGTATGTATGTTGTTCACGCGAAAGGGGATTTTACAATAGGACAGTGGCCTGGGACATCAGCGGAAGATAAACCTTATCCATTCACTGCGGTTATCTATGTAATTCAGGATGCTGTAGGTCACAACGTGACTTTGCACGATAAGTATGCTATCCTGTCGGCAACACCTGTTATTAACAACAAGGCTAACAGTGTTACCTTGCTGCAATTAACGTATTGTGGTGTTGGTGATATCGTAGACGTAGTAATTGCACAACGTTAATATATCTAACCGCTCCTGACGGGGCGGTTTTCTTATCTGGAGAACACAATGCTTCCAATCCCTTTGCTAAAACTTGGTCGTCATTTCCTCGATAAGAGGGGTGGAATTAAGGAACTTGCTGTTCTGTCATACCCAATAGACAACAGTGATGGTACAAGCAACACAGTATCCTATGTAAATAGCTTAGCTATACTTTTTGATGATGGTCAGCTTAATATTACTGGCTATAACAAGTTCGGAGAGTGCCGCACTGGGGATCGTAGCCCTATAAACTATCCGAGCGAAACAGCCTGGAATGTTGATCATGTGTGGAGAGCAGACCGCGCGTTTGTGATCCGGACTTTTGATAACCAGTTTTTCTACATCGGCTGCACTGCAGGTCTTATCGGATCCACTGCGGCAGGCGGTAATGATGTTTGCGTAAACGAGTGGACACCACTCCCAGAGCAGATTGTTAAAGGATTGCACCTTGACACCCACCCAGAACGCCTTATTGAGGTGATGGGCGGTATTAACAACACTGTCTGGGTTATTGCAGAGGCAGAAGGTACTGGCATACTTAACCTGTATGGATCTGGTAACAACACCTACGGATCTTTGCATGTAGATAAAAATCAGCATGCAACCCCTGTAAAGATTGGTGAGACATCGGAAAATCCTGAAACAGGCCCTTGGAAAAACCCAAGCATCAACTGTGAGGTGCATGACAACTCTGTTATTTTCGGTGGTCCTAGGGGTTTCTGGATTGCTGGATACGACTTTCTGAGAAATAACAGTAGAAACGACCTTGTTTGGCCTCCTGTGCAGATTACTCGTAACGATTTGAGGGGCATTCCTGCAGATGAGGAGTGGAAAGGGTTTATGTGTGGTCCTAACGGGGCAGTAATTGCTACACAGAGGATGCATAGACCCGATGACCAGCAGCTTGTTAACGTATTTTATGGTCAAAACATTTGGGGAGATGATACATGGCGGGAACTGAATATCACCTACACCCATGAGGTAATGATGGCTCGTGGGTACGGCACAAGTGGCATTTTCTTCAATAATGGCACTAAGCAGTATCGTGGGTTCTCTCGCAACTTATGTAATGATATTGGTGCACAATCTGCAAACAATAGTCCTAGGGCCGATTTTATCCACTATCAAGCTCTTGCTACAGCTAAATATGTTGAGCAACGCCTGCCAGTCAGCTGGACAGAGAGTGTTTATTTCCAAGGCATCCACAGAGAAGGTTTCTTAGGGACCTTTACTGTTGTTAATGGTAAACTTTGGTGGTCAGGTATCCCAAGGGGAAGTTTTACAGGCTCTAATAACCTGTTTGGCGGCAGACTTAATAGTCAGGGGTTCACAGAGGTTCCTGAGAATTGGTATAAAAATGTCCCAGTAGACAGTTGGGGCGTTGATGATATTTTCGACGTTAATGGTGTTAGCAGTGTTAGCAATATCTACATTGGTGACACGGTCAAGATGAAATTGAAGCCTCAGCCAGAGGGAGCTACGTTCATCATTGACAAGATTGAACTGGTGAATGCTGCAGGTACGGTTGTTACAGATGCAAATTACCAATTCTCCACCAACTGGAACCACGGCGGGGCCAACGAAGTTGTTGTTACCCAGTATAACAGAAATGTTAACAGACGTGGCCTGTACTCTGTAAAAATAACCTATCATGACAAGCATGGCACAGGCAGAACTCACACGACAAGGACTTTGAACTGGAACACCATAGTTCCTGCATATCCGTCCAACGGCAAGTGGCATACCGTTGGTAGAAACAAGCAGTTCCATGTTAACGATACTGTATACTTTGGGCTGAATGGGACCCAGCCTGCAGTAGAAGGGGATACATCGTATATGGTCAGACTCCACAGAATGGATGCTGGATCAGTCACTTATGATGTGACCCAAGAGATCTACGATCAAAGACGCGCCACGTATGACAATATTGTGAAAACACAAGCCTTGTGGGAGTTCAATCCTAATGGCAAGGGTGGTAAAATGTTGCAGGTTAATGAGCAGAACGGAACGTCGTTGACTGTTCACGAACACCCAGACCCTTGGCCTGATCCTGGAAAACCTCACCCGGGAGCTCGTACACTGAAAATTGTCAGCCATGATGCAGGATATTTCGGAATACGCTGGGAAGCTACAGTAAGATATGTCGACGGGACAACAAACAACATAGGGATTACACTTGGCGGCACTAGTGAAGATAGCTCGCTGAAAATTGCCTACACGCCCAGAGGTATCTCTATTGATAATATGGATGTTGTTCGCAATGGTTACGGCGATGTGAATGTCAAAGTTACTCTTGGCGAACATCTTGGTGGGGAAAGGATCATCATGTATGCCTTTGATCATGATCCACGCACCAATGGAACTTATGCAAATCAGGCATGGAGTTACCTGATAAATGCACCTGAGCCGAATACTAAAGAGTTCTACTATGGTATGAAGCGAGATGTGTGCAAGAAAACAGGAACACATGACTGGATTGCTATCTGCGTTAAAGATGAGCGCACAGCTTGGGATGAGCCTGTTAACAGATGGTTCATAGGTATTCCTACCAGAAGTGATAAGTATGTCGCAGAATATATTGTATGCATGGGCGGTACCAACCTAAACATGTGTTGGAACGAAGATGTAAACAAATACTCTGATTATGACTATATGAGGGATTACTCTTGTAATTTGTGGTTTAACCAAACTACAGGTTACCCTCCAAGACAGGCGAGAGTAAACCCTGCAATCTTCACAGACACGCAGGTTTTCTTGACAAAACAGGCCAACGAGGTTCAGACCTTCAAGAATAAATACGATCCTAACAAGTGGTTCTACAACTGTTACGGCGCATTTTTCTGGGGACCTGGTGAGTTACCTGGTGGGGGATCTTGCTTGAATGAGGCAACTTACGCAAGTGACTACATCATGGGGCAGGTCAAGAAGTATAAGATAATCCCCGGTCCTGAGACTTTGGGCAATGCCGTTGACCCTTATATCATCATGACTGCACTGAGATCAAACATGGATGGGACATCCATGTCCATGCAAATTCCGGTAACAAACGGATACAAACGTGTTGTGATGATCATTAAGTGCGACCTGATAGGTAAACAAGTTCTTGCAGAAAACGGGACATCCACACATCCTTTTGAGATCGCTCTGCACTATCAGTTTGCTGACTCACCTTTTGCAGGGGATAAGAGAATATCTGATACAGACGCACAGCGTTGTAAGAAAGTATTGTTGGGTGCAGGTTGGTGGTGGTATGAGTTTGATTTAACAGACAAATTCACCGACACGTCTAAAGTTGTAACAGGACTTCGTCTAGACCTTGGCGAGAACATGCACAAAGCTGTTTGTGATGGCACCTATGGTGACCCTACAATATACCTAAAATATGTTTCTTTTGAGCATCCGGAAGATGTTGTCTACGGTCCAAAACTGAGATTGTTTGGCAGCTGGATTGCAAAAGATAGGGTAGGCATGGGTAAGAAGGTAAGAGGGTTCTTGGTTGATGCAGGAACAGAAGACATGCTGGTTAATGCAGTATGGCCTGAATTACCTGGGACTCAGTGGGACAACTCAGCCAAATCTATAAACTGGTTTAACATTCATAGGGCCATGTGGACCACTAACTGCTACTTGTGGAGAGAGCTTAACGATCAGGCCTTTGGATTCAGCGATGGTAGAAGGATGGCGATCATTTGCTGGACAACACTGCAAAGATGTTATGACCATGACTATGAGATTGGGGGCAGGGCATGGAAAAATATCAGGGATAGAATCATAACCAATTTTGCAGACGACAACGGTGGTGGAGCACATAACTTTGGCACAAGCCGACTCATCCATTTGAACGGATCCTCAGCCTACAAGAAAGAAGGTTACTCTGGGTCTATGATCGAGTGGGGTCTGGTGAAAGATGCTCGCGTATTGATGGGCCAGCAACTTGCTGCCGCAATAGGTCCCAGCGCAGTGCAGTCGGTTAAACCAGCGTGGTTCGATATTCCATTGTGGTCACCCGGAACACCGGGAACTGCTGCAATCAACCCTACCACTGGGGATCTAGAAATCTCCTGGGAGGACTTGAAGCAGGTCGGTGGTTGGGACAAAACAGGGTACCAGGTTCAGTGGTGGAGAGCTGATGGATCTTTAGCTGCTGATGAGTTTGTTAAGGACAATTTCTACACTATGTCCTCTGCAAAAGCACAGCAATTATTTGGTCAGGCAACTCCGTCAACGATCACCATGTCTATGTGCTGTAAAGACAACAGGACTGGAGCTTTGGGGCCAAGGGTTGCTAAAGTTTTCTCAGGTATTAAATGGAATCTACCTGTCCAAAGTATTTCATGGAAGCAAATAGGTGATAACAAGCTGCTGGTTACCCCTGCCTGTCAGTTCAACGCAACTCTTAACGTTGATCCTGCTGTTGCGGCAAACTCAGCTAAAGCTTCTGACTTCTCTGTGTCTAACACTGCTATGGCAGATGTGAGGAAGATTGACACGCTGAACGCCAGAATTACCTGTAAAAACACTTATGGCACATTCCAAATCATCAACAACTTCACAGATGCTGATTCTAAGGTAGTGAGGACAGCAAGCCAGACTCTGAGTTTAGGAACTCTGGCCTATGCGGCCCTGATCACCGAACAGTCGGCAACACTCCAAGGAGGTGGTGTAGGCAAGTCCATTACAACACCTGTGTGGAAGCCAAATGAGTGGGTTGTGTTTGATTTGACTGTGGACTTCTCCAGCGATAATAACTGGACATGGGTAAGGAATTGCTTGTCACAACTGATGGGTGGTCCAAGCTCCGTTAGTGATAGCTACGACTCCACTGACCCGAGTGTGTTTCAGGTGGGTAAAACTCACCCGGAGACTGGAGCAACGTTGCCTGACAGGAAGTATGCTTTGGTTTGCATCTCTTACGGGAAGGCAGATGTCACCTTCTCAGGGACACACACTTATAACGGAACCTACAACTTCTCAAGGAAGTATAGTCTCAAAGCAGGGAACATTATAGACGAGGTTGGTGTGCTGTATAATCCGGGCAACGGCATAGGGATTGTGGGTGGTAAACTGCAGATGCAGGAACCTTCTATTACCCCTTCCAACGTATCCGGGATTAGAAAGACTTGGGAAAGTAGTAATACCAACATTGCAACAGTGGATGCCACCACAGGACTGGTAACATTTAAAGCTACTGGGAATGTCACCATAAAGTTTGTAGTTACAGATGATGCAGGGCGCAAAACGTCTTCAACATCTTTTACTGTCAAACAGATGGCACCACAGTGGAGAATGTGGATAGGTACAGCAACAAACGGGGCATACCCTAATCCGGCAGGTACTTCTGGTATGAAGACTTTCTCTACAAGCAAACCGATGGAGTACGGCAGCGGTCCTAAGGTAGGGCAGATGGTGTACTTTGGTGCGTATATTCCTGAAATTATAGGGCTTCCGAGAAGTCAGCTTCAGTTGCTGTTTGGGGCTGGTGTTGACGATCTTGCCACTTTCGGGTATAGCGACAACATCGAGGCTGCAAGGAGTTCAGGATGGGTAGGGTTCAGAATGGAGTCTGGAAAGGAAGGCAGGATTCTAGGGACAGCCTCTATAGGTGTTATGTTCCCTGGTGACCAGCAGTATCGTCTAGAAGCCTACGCAACCTTTTCTCGTTAACAAGGGGGTAAATAAAAAGGGGCCAAACGGCCCCTTTCTTTTTATAGTTAGTAATACTCCCAACATGCCCCATCTTCAGACGGCTTGACGCGCTTACCTTTATGGTCAACATAGGTATAGCCACAACCTTCACAAATAACAGGTGCTGCATAGCCTTCCTTCCACTGATCCTCAGTGATCAGACCTTCCAAATCTTTGCAGTCAAAGCCAAACAACTCTTCAGAGCAATCTTTACAAAAATCAGCCATTTCTCAGTCCTCGCATTTAACAAATTTTTCTATAGATCCACCAAGCACAGCTTGTTGTTTGATGGCACTTTCTTCATCATAGTGGATAGACTTATGTTCCGTACCTCCAAACTTACCTGTGTGGAAGGTGTGCACCCAAATCTCTTTAGGAAGGGATTTATTCTCTTCCTCCACCAACTCCCACATACCCCACAAGTGATCTGTGATATCTCTGATGAAATATCCCTCGCCGAGGTTTGTATTCACACTGTAAGCTGATTCGTGATCTCCGCAAATATAACGGAAGGCAGTGTACTCTTTACCTGGTGTGAAGTGAGTATCCATTAGTATGGCTGTTAAAGAATAAGGGTCTCGAAAGCCCAAGAACTTTAGTTTAACAATTTCGACATTTACATCTGCAAGATTATCCATGACGATCTCCTCTGTTTGGTTGGTGAGAATTATATATAGATCTGGTGGTGGTGTCAAGCTTAATTTTAAGAGATCTGAGAGGGTATTTTATTCAGGAAGGCAATCGCACAGGGTGGAGAAATTTATGAAGGCACAGGCCTCGTTTGAGGCCTTAAATTCTATTATGACACTTTGACATAGCGCTCTGACAAAGCTGGGAAGCCAAAAGTAGTGCCTATACTACCATAGGCTATCCACCATTGGAGTTCATCGTGACACCATTTTCCGATCAGGAAGGTGCTGGGATAGCGGGTCAGTATTTTGGCATAAGCTTTAGGATCTGCATCTTCTGGGATAATGATGCTTGGAATATCTTTGTTATGACCACAGCAGCAGTTTAGCGTTTTCAAACCTGCTGCCCACAAACTCATGATAGGCTTAGCCATACACTTATCAAGGCACACACGTTTTTTGCCGTCACGAAGATTTTTAGGCACATCAACGATAACATTTGGATGCTTGGCACCTTTCACTTTCCAATTATAGGATTTACACTTGCACATTTAATCAGTCTCCGTCTAGAAAGCCGCACTATACGTTTTTGAGGTATACTTTACTTAAAGTCTTTATCACCTGCCACGATTGCATGAATCCACTCATTGTGATGCTCAATAGCGGTGAGATGTAACATGATGTAGTGATCGTCATTGCCAAACATGATATGATAGGCTTTGGCAGCATTTTGATATAACTTCCACATCAGGTAATGATATCTTCGCCTCATGGCTCTTACTCCGGTTCAGGATCTGGGTAATCTTCAATAATAAAGGGCCATCCGTTCCGCTTAGCCTCAGACTTATACTCAATCTCCTTCATTGCAAACTCTAACTGATTCTTAGCCGGAATACATGCCGGAGAATCATCAATCCAGATATCTGGGTAGATATCAAACTGCGCCAGGTAGGCTGCCTTCTGAACACCACCTGTGTAGAACACACCAACATCGAGCTCCTTGCGCCAATACTCAATGTCTACATTGTCTTGAGTAATGAATCGGAAAGTCACAAGGTAGACTGTCCACCCCTCCTTCTTCAGATCCCTGATCAGGCTGGAGAAGATGAAAGGGCTCGCATTAAACGTTCCATCAAAGTCGATGGCAATGATGTGCGTGCCGTGGCGAGTCTCATATGGATTGCTCGTGGTAAGATTGCTGTAATTAAAAGGGACTTCTTCCCCGCAGTAGCTGTAGTCCATATTCACACCTTCTCGTTGATAAATTTACGGGCGGTTTGGTGAGTTGTTTCTGCTGTCTTCAGAATGATATTAATTTTATCGTCAAGATCATTCATCTCGGCAGTTAATTCAGGAATCTCTCCGGCATGCATGGTGAAATCATACATAGACATGCCCAAGATCTCATTGATGCGGCGGTTGCATTCTGCAGCACGCTGGTTCATTTTCCAAGCTAACACCAAAGCCTCCTGCGTAGCCTCTAGTGCAAAATCTAATACGTCGGCCTCTTCTTTCGTCATCTTAGTCTCTCCTGTTGTATTGTTGGTAGGTGTATGAATACCTTATAACTCACCTTTTTATTCAAACTGCAATAGTAAGTCCACCACCGCGCTAGGTCTGTCAACAAATTCCCCAGGTCCACATGCCCACAGAGGGTATCCGTCTACATACCGCCAAATCCAACCTGCAGTGTGGAGTTCGAGCAGGGCAGTACCGTCCTTACTGTCAACCACTCTTTCCCACAGTGTCGGGCAGCGAAGCTTGAGGATCGGATCCCCTCCCTTATACCCATCCATGTAGATACCCATTGCAAAGTTCAGCATCATCTTTTTGTGCACTGATCTTTTACTGAGGGTACTCATCACTTCCTCTTTGTGAATGTTTGTAAGCTTCTCCTTGGCTACCCGCAGATCGTTGCAACCATTGTTCAGCAGATCTTCCAGACACTTGATCCGAAGGTCGTGAATGTCTTTGTCGTGTACCGTTGGCACAGGGTCGTAGCGGTATAGCACTGTTGATACAAGGTTGCTCGGGTGTGGGTCTGACAGCAACCCATAACCCCAATACTCTTCTGTATCTGAAAGGACAAGACACCCAATGTCTCTGTCAAGCTTTCCTGTGTTGTAAGCCACATTGACCGCCATGACTATAGCTCCACTAGCAAAGCGCTTTCAAAGTGCCGTTCATGCAAACCGTTGTAAGGGACCACTTCTACAACGCCATCACGGACATATGGGGCCATCATGGTGGTATAATCTCCAAACGGGTTGGTATTGTCACTAACCACAACCACCTTCTGCCCTTCCTTGGCAGAGTGCCAAATAGATCTGCACTTCATCAGGTGTTCGAGAGCTCCAGGTAAAATTTTGTTACGTTCTTTACGGGTCTTCATAACAGATATAGCTCCTTATGAAAGTGGTCTTTTAATTTCTCACTGAGAAACTTCTTGATACCTTCCTCTAAAGTGTTTTCGATGTAGTCCAGCTTAACTGCTTCGATTGACATATCATAGATTGCCAGCTCTAAGCTGTCAAGTCCCATCATAGCATGAACCATAAGATTTTCATCTTCAGATACATTCAGGGGACTTCCTATAACATCTGGAGGCAGAATAGTTTCCCAATTATTCTGGGTGGTAGTTCTCCCGCCATCTACTTTACGGCGCAGTTCGAATGTGTTCTTAGTGTAGAACACTTCATAAGAAACGATACGACTGTCACTCTCATAATAAACGAAGTTCAGGTAGGAGCCTAGCCGCAGTCGGCAAACTTCCACCCCAAACCATTGTTTCTTATAAGAATTCAGGCTAATGCTGTCGCATTCACGTTTGCTCAACACGGCTATCTCCTTTTTGTTAATCTTCGTAAATCAGGATTTCTGCTTTAGGTTTTCGTGCTTTCAGGTCCAGCTCTATCCAGTGCACCATAGCTGTTTCAAGAAAAACAGCTTGGATGCATCCGCCCTCAGCGTGCCCCACCAACATAACGAGATCTTCACCTTCGTCATCTGCATCACGAACATAAAGAATCTCTCCAGATTCGAAGTCTTTCACAACCTGATTGCTAGATAATTTTCTAATTTTTGCCATATCAGAAACCCTCTAAAAAGCTCTTGTAGAAAACAATCTCAGTATCCACACCAGTCACAATCTTGTCGTTCCTGATTTCATCGGTAAGATAGGTGTCAAAACGCAGAACCTGTGTGGTGTTGTCACACATCCACTCAGCTGTGACCATTGCGAAAATCTTAGCATCTTCATTATCTGGTGTGAATGTTACCACCTCACCGCACTTAAACTTTTCGATAGGCTGAGTGTTAGCTTTCGGTTCTGCGATAGTGATTTTTGTGGTCATTATTCTCCTCCTTCTTTTGAATAGCTTGTCTCTCCAAGGATGGTAATTTTGGTGTCAAGCTCTGTAACTTTCATGTTTGGCGGCAGATCGTACAACTCATTATTTTCTAAATCGAACCCCCACACACAATGTTCTCCTGTTTTGACAATCATAACTATGTTTTGAATGCCGTCTCCGTCGCAACTTACCACGGTCCCACACGGAAAACTGTCTGCACGCTTTTTGTTCTTCACCTTAGAATTGAATACAATGCTGGTAGCCATTATTGTTCCTCCACCATAACTTCGCCAAGAATTTCTATGCAGGCATCCATTTCTGTAACAACCAAACTGTGAGGCAGTTCTACAAACACCTTTCTGAACAGGTCAAATACCCCAACATATATGTTTGCAGGATGTGATTTTACAACAAGTGCTGTATTCACATCCCCAAGTTCATCAACAAACATCACCACAGTGCCTGGAGCTACTGAGGACAGATACTTCTTAGTTTTACGGTTTGATGCAAATTTTAACTCTGTTGCCATAAATAACCTCCTCTCTTACTTAGCGTACTCGATTAATTCCACAGTTTTCCCAAAGCTCGGGATATAATTTTTATTATACCCCTCAGTGAGGACCCATAGAGTATCGTACTTTTTCCACTTGTTGTCAACAACCTTTTGTTCAAAGTTATGCTCAAAGTATAGGTCGGTCAGGACGATGACATCTTTTGCATTAGGTATGTTGGCATCCAGATACTCGAACACGCAAGCAGCTGTTGTGCCCCATGTTGAGTGGACCTCATAGTTGACCATCTCGTCTATGTTGCCGCGAGTGTATACTTTAACCTCTCCAACCTCAGTTGACCAACAGAACATTGTAACCTTAAACTCTTTATACAGATTGCACAATCCGGTGATTTCATTGAACATTTTCTTTAAAGTTCTTTGAGAGATCGAGCCAGAAACGTCTAAAGCCACCACAATATCTATAGTGTTTTCCGGATTACGACCAGGAACAATAACGTGCTGGTTCTTGTTTATAGCCCCAACTTTTCGCATTGTGCTGGTCAAAGACCCAGATCGGCGACCAGGTTTTCTGTAGGTCAGTTCGGCCTTTCTTTTAGACAACATACGTTGCTTAATGATGTCTATATAGTTGATTACAGGCTTACCTCTGTTCTTGACAAACTCACGCACCGCCTCAGGGCAACGGCCTCCGGACGCTTGCATTGCTGCCTCCAGCATATCACCAGAGTCCTGCATGGCCTGATCTTTATCAGATTGGCTAATTACAGGTTGTGGCTGATCATACCCCATAGCCTTTCCAAGATTATCACTGGTGCCACCGTTCCCACTCATGTGATCATCGGTTTGTCGCTTATCACTTTGAGAGTTCTCACCTTTACCGCTCTTACTTTTACCGTTATTCTGATCTCTTTGCTTATCAAGAACTGCATAAACGTTCTCAGCAATCCATCCATGAAACTTCATGTCGCAGTAGCAGCTGGCTAAGAAGCCAAAAGGCTTACCTTTCAGGAACGTAGTGCTTTTCCCCTTCGGGAAGAAAACACAAGGAGGTTTGCTAAAGTCAACCACAAGGCCTGTGTTGATAACGTGATCACAAGCAATATTGAACAGTTCCGGCTCAAAGCTTTTACCACGGACTAGGTGATCACAGATAATATGCCCCACCTCATGTGACAGAAGGAAGGCCACCTCTTTCACAGATTTTGGGGAATAGAAAACTTCAGCCATCTCAAACTGCTCGTCAGTTAGAGAAGCCTTAAGAATAGCCTTGCGTTCATCAGCCAATCCCATAATGAACTCAGGACTGTAATAGATGCGTTTATGGTCGGTTGCCATGGTGGAGCACCATGTGTGGTTTTCTACGAACTGCAACCCTGACAGTAGTGTGCCATAAAACGGCAGCTTTTCAAGGAGATACATACGTGCAGCCTGCAACATTCTCAGGGCATCATCTTTCTGCGAGGCAATGATTTCTGAACTTCTGCTATCCATTAAAACTCCAGAAGGGGCCATTGGCCCCTGTCATTATTTAACGTGTTTGAAAATACCTGCCAACTCGGTCATTGTCATGCGGGTGGTCTTCATAAGATCTGTCATAGCTTTCTTCATAATTGGAGATACTACCATAAAGTTTCCTTTAGTGAAACCTTTATTCCAGTCGGTCACCAACAGGGGTTTAAGTCCAGCTCCAAGACGTTCACCAGTTAAAGCACAGCATTTGCGAATATACGAACTCTTAAATTGGCTGAACGACAGATCAACTTTCATACCTACATCGTAGAACGTTTGACAATAGAAAGTGTAAGCTTTGGCAATCTCAACATCATCAGGTAGTGCAGGAACCTCTTCTGTAAGCTCCTCTTCGACCTCCTGAGTCTCTTTTTCCTCTTCATGCACCTGTTGCGTCATTTCTTCAATCTCTTCTGTGATAGGCTCGTTTACAATGTCGGAAATGTGCTTCTTGGGTGCACGATAAGTAACTTTAGACATCGGTAGCATATCTTCCTCCTCTTCTTCGTCAAAGAGTGCTAGTTTATCCTCTTCCGTTCCATATTGCAAGATGAAATCTTCAAAAGTATAATCACCTTTCAATTTCTCCATACGCTCTTCGCTCAGGTGGAGCATCATCTGCTGGACAATTTTTCGATCAGTTTCGTCTTTAATCAAGACTGCAGTCTTTTTATCTACCAGACAGTCCTTTAGAGAGTTGCATCTCAATCCCACCACACAACAGTTATCAACCGCATAAGGACCTTCATCATCTATCCGCTCCAGGGATGGGTAGAAAGGATTCCCCAGCCCGTTTTCATCTGTGTGCATGTCAAAAGGTATAAGGGTATAGTCGCATACTCCATCTCCTAAAAGTTTTTTACCAAATAGGAGGTATTCTTCCCATGACAGGTCGAACTCTATATCTCGTTTCCGTGCGTTATTCTGTTTGCGTCTATATTTTTTGAGCAAGCGCTCTAACTCTTCTGGTGTATAATATTTTTCAAGATTCATGAGTCGTCTCTCGTGCTCTGTAAGTGAAGAAATCGTATCAATTGTCTCAACAGATGTCAACATCAAAAACGTGTTGACTTTACTCTAACTCCACAATATAGTGCACCCATTCGAAAGAAAACTAACATAGGAGCACTTACTTATGGCAAATCTTAACAGTTTTAGTACGCGGTGGAAACAGGACATAACAACCAATCTTTCAGCTGGGGACATCCTTTCTGCAATTTACGAGGCTTTAGATGATAAAGCTACTTCAAAAGCGGTTTGTACCAACCCATTAATTCCTATAGTGATGAAGGTTATTGAGCGTAGATTGGTATCTGGGTCTGATAAGTGGACATATTTAGATAATGAAGGACACACCTATTCCAATGGGTATGTCGATATAAAAGTAGAATACGCGGTATCATACCGCCGGAGCGGTTCTGTAACTTTCAACTTCTCTGGAGGTTTTCGATCTCTGGCTACCTCACCTTTTGTTTCCTCAGAGGAGAAGTATGAGCTGCCATTTCTTTGGATGATGGCTAACGCGACAGGAAAAACCCCCGTTAGCATCCGAGTAAAATACAACTACAACGGATCTAGTAAGATCTATGCCGAAAGTGTCTCAGCAAGTTTTTATTTTGTGATGGGGGATGGAATCCTCAAACATATAAAGATGTGCGATATGCATGATGTTATAAATGAAGTGACTGATAAGAATGTTCTAGTGAAAGACCTCAACAATTTTTATACACCTGGAGACTATTACGTCAGCCGTCCACTGTGCATCTTTAATGCCGCACACCCTCTAGGTGAGTATTTGATCGCCAATAGCGATATTGCCAATAACCGCTTCGAGGTAGCAAGAGTTCAGAATGAGGTATTGACATCTTGCAAGAGCGGTGATAAGTTTACCGAAGAAGAGATGGGTGTTTTAGAAATGATGGGATATAAGTGTAGCCTTTGGGTAGATGAGGTGTTTAATGATTGCATCTATGGACAGGATATTTACCCATTAAAGAAGTATACTGATACAAGTTTAATTTATGCGAGGGTTTGACTATGATGAAGGCATGTGGTAATGTATATTACGTCGGTGAACATGTTCAGGCAGACAGTGTGTGGAAATCTATTAAGTCCACCACTGACGATGCCTTTCTGAGTGGACTATGTTTCCCCAATCCGGGAGACATCCTCCCTCATCCTGGAGATTTTGTTGTCAACAAGATGGACGGTTATACCGTGTGCCTGATGGTTGAAAAAATCTTTTTAGACACTAGACACAATCACCGTCTTGTGTTAAAATTTCAAGAATGTAAAATGACAATTGCCTAAGGAGACCTTACCGATGTCTAAAGTTACTTATCGTGCAGCTATTTACTGCAATGAACACCCAATCAATAATGATGGTCACTGCCTTTTTAAAGAAAATCAATTGGGCTGTATTGTCCTCCCTGATGAAGGGGAAGGTTATCTGATTGCATTGACAGGGTTTGAACCTGAGGCTCTGGAAGCCAATCTGGACTACCTGGTAGAAGAGGGTGCTGCAGACCTGGTTGCCAATGGCCTCTCCATAAGCCTTGACGAAGTAGAGCGCTTCATGGGCAATTACCGTGTAGTGCGTGAGTTTACTATCGAGGTGGAAACTCCCGAGTGGGGTAGCCATGAAACTAATGCCGAAGAAAAAGAAGAGGAGGTAGAATAATGAAAGTGCAGATCTTGACTAATGCTGAGAAGATGTTTATTGAAGATACACCTTTTGAAGCTGGTGAGCTACAGTTCGTTTATTTTGTTGACTTAGATAAGGTGTTTCCTGCACTGAATCTAGGTTTGGATGAAGTTCCTCATAAGGTTTTGTGCCGAGTTGTTCGTGCCTTAGCGGCAGAGGGGGAGTTCCACACCCTTCAAGATGTCCAGACCTACGGGTATCTTGAACTACAACGAGAAGAAGAGGTGGACTGATAATGGCTCAGTGGAAGACAACAGTTGACCTTCATGATCAGTGGTTAGGACGCATCACTGAAGACGGGAAGCTAGTGGAGTGGGACAATAAGCATGTTAGCGAGTTGGCAAGTATTGTGGCTGGCAAGTTACGCTCCAAGTTCCCTGAACAACTGGATCCTGATAGTTCAAAGTTCGATCCTGAGTTAGAGGATGTTGTATACTACTTCGACACCGTTGATGACTACGACGCGTGGTTTGCAGCACGGGAGCTTTACCCACAAGGCTCTGCTATGCGCCAGATGGAAGAAGATTATCCTCCGTGTGAGCAATTCAATAGTGCAATGACTTGCCTCTATGATTGGGCAGATAAGAACCTTGTCTGGATTCGGACTGCATTTTAGTGGGCAGGAATGGCGGCAAGGATGCTGCTTAAGGAGTAGTAGAGATGTTATACCAGCAATATGAACTTCGTGCAGAAAAAGAGTTAAATTTTGACAAAGATATTCACAGATATTATTATGGGAAAGTTAGAGGGCAAGCAAGAAAGTGTACTCCAACACTCTTTTATGCCAGCAGACGACTAGCGCCAGAAGAGGCAACAGCAGAAAGGGTTGCGTACAACTGGAGAGTCACGTATGATATTGACAGATTCGATGTGATATCTGTTTTGGAAAACTTTGAAAACACTTACACACAAGTAGAGGACTTTTACTAATGTCAAGAAACGTATTCGAAAGTGGTCAAATCACTGTCCGTGAGTTGCCAGCTATTATTCAGTTTGCCCAACGTCATAGCCGATCTGTCCTAATTTTGGGACCAATGGGTGTGGGTAAAAGCCAGGTGATGAAGCAGATCGCTGATAATATGTTCGGTGAGCGAGATGACAACCTTGTTGACGTGCGACTGTCAGATAAAGATCCTGCCGACTTATCTGGGCTACCTATCCCTGTAGAAGCGGATGGAACTACACGTACAGTGTTTGCAATTCCAGAATTTTGGCCTGCGAATCCTGACTGGAGCGGAATTATCTTTCTGGATGAGCTCACTCATGCAGATAACTACCTGCAAAAGGTTGCAATGCAAATTATGCTTGACCACAAGTGCGGCACCTATGCATTCCCTAAGGGTTCTGTTTTTGTGGCTGCGGGTAACCGTTCTACAGATGGTGCGGTTCTTTCGGCGCTCGAAGCCCCTCTGGCTAACCGTTTTATCATTGTAGAGGTTACAAGCAATGCAGAGGTGTTTATTGAGGACTACGCATTCCTCAACGGGGTTCACTCCTCTGTAATTGGGTATCTGAAAAGAGTTCCATCAGCTATTGATAATTATGAGGCTATGGCTGAGATTAATTGTCCATCTTTTGCCACACCACGATCTTGGGTTGCTGCATCTGACATCTTGCACGATTTTGACAGCGGTATTATTTCTGACGCTATGGCCCGTGTTCTTCTGCAAGGTGCTATTGGTCACACTGCAGCGGTAGAGATCTGGACTTACCACACCAAGAAACGTAATTTACCGGAAATCGGTCGGATTATGGCAGGTGGCTGCAAAGAATATGTAGGTCCTAAGCAGCCAGACATTTTGTGGATTCTTGGATCTGAAGGTTGTATCGCTATTCGCAATATGATGGAAAATGCAAGTATCTCAGACGAAGATCTTGTCAGCTGCGTGGCAAACTTCCTCGATTTCCTTTGGGAAAACTTCAAGGACGAGAACCGAGATTTTGTATTCTCAGTCTTTATGGCGATGATGAAACCTAATGCCTTAGGAAATGCCTTGCTTATCGGTAAAGGGCGTGACAAGATTGTTGCTCAGCTGATCAAAGCATACCCAAACCTGATGAAGATTGTAAAAGAGTTTGGTGAAGAGTTTAGCGCCATTTTGGCTAAAGCTTAAGGGGGGTTGTATGGCTAAAGTAGGTAAGCGGGGAAACTACCTGGTGGTATTGACCGAGGAGCCGGAGAAGGAGTACGAATGCAGCTCCACTTGCGTGATCGATATCCGAGAAAAAGATGTAGATGAAGTCTGGTTTAAAATATTGGACGCTTGCGATAGCAGTGATTATTTCTTCATTTATGTCAACGATAAGGCTGGATTCTTCCATGACGACGGAGAGTTGCCGTATGAAATCTATGAACTTGTAGAGGCTTGCCATCGTGGAGATGCGGAGTTGTTTGGCCTACGGCTGAAAAGCGGTAAATTCTTCTATCAAGATGAGTGCATGAATCTTCATAACTTTGTAGAGGGAACTTGCAACGATGGAGAGATTTTGGCACACTACGATTAATTTCTAAGACCTCCCCCGCTTCGGCGGGGATTTTCTATTTGGAGTCATTGTGAAAATTAAGATCTTTGCTATTATTTTGAGCGCACTTTTATCGCTGCCTGTTGTTGCAGCACCAAAACAAAAAGTATATCATACTTGCAAGCCATCAGATACTAAGGAAAACATTCTGGCATGCAATATCTACAGGGAAGCTAGAGGAGATGGCACGATGGGTATGCTGGCATCTGGGTTTGCCACACTAAACAGGAAATCCCACCCTAAATACCCAGACACTATAAGAAAGATTGTCTACCAACCTAACCAGTTTTCGTGGACAAACCACGGCAAAACTTTTAAGGTGACAGAAAAAGATTCATGGGATCACGCTAAAAGTCTTGCAAAGATGCTTCTAAAGGTCTATAATAACAACCATGTTGCATACATGGCTATGGACATAACAGGTGGAGCAACACACTACCATACAACCAAAGTACGACCGAAATGGGCAAAAAAGATGCAGAGGACAGCTCAATTCGGGAGCCATATCTACTACAAGGAGCGCAATAAATGATTGTAAACAGTAATGAAACTAAAGCAGTGCTGACCGGAAATATGGAAGTCACCAGGGGCTCAATTTCTCTGAACAAAGAGACTTTTGGGCTAATCATTAAAGGGATTTACGAAGATAAGGTGCTGGCAAGCTGCCGTGAACCAATCTTCAATGCTGTGGACTCCCATGTTGAGTCTGGACGGGGGGATGTACCGATCATCATTCACTCTCCTACAGACCTTGAACCATACTTCTTTGTGCAGGACGTTGGATTGGGCATGTCAGAAGAGATGGTCCGCAACACTTTCATGAATCTCGGGGAGTCAACCAAGCGCAACAGCAACGCTCTGGTAGGTAATAAAGGTGTTGGTTCAAAGGCTCCGTTCAGTATGGTGGACACTTTCGATGTTATCAGTGTGCACAATGGTGTTGAAAGCACATATCTATTGTTCTTGGATCAGGGTATCCCAAACGTTACCAAGATCCGTGAGCGGAAGACTGAAGAGCACAACGGGGTAAAAGTTCAGTTCCATGTTAAGAAAGAGCATGTCCTGAAATATCGCACTGCTATTGCATCGTGCTTACGCTATGCGAAGTTTCCGTTCATCGTCACCGATCCTATGACCAGTAAGATGTTAGAAGGTGACAAGGTTGAGGCACAGTATCATTACGAGAAGGATGGCTGGAAAATGACCATCCTGAAAGGTTATACCAGTTCTGATGAGAGCCGTGTTGTGATGGGTCACCAACCTTACCGCTCCAAGTTCCTGGAGACATTGACCGATTACCCTGCAATCTGCGTGGAAATTCCTATTGGGGATTGCAATATTAACCCTGGGCGTGAATGGACCATAGAGGGCCATGACGACGGTGGATTCCAGGATCGCCTGGAGGCCTTTGTCAAAGAAGGTATACGTCTTCGCGGGGCAGAAGTTATTGCAGAACTGGAGACGGCAAAAACCTCCGCAGAAGCACGTGAAATGATGAAGAATAGTGGAGTGTTCGGACACATCTTCGGCAAAAACTTTATGTGGAACCGTTGGGAAGAAACAGGGCTTGGCGACTTAGGCGATTGTGAAATTTTCGCTGGCGGCTTAAATAAAGGCCGCATAGGCTATGCTCGTTACGGAAAGTCGGAGTTCTTACGAGGTGTATACCTTGTATTTAACGACGGAGATGGTAAATATAACCGAAATAAGTGTAACTACTTAAGCGAAATCACCGGACGCAACGTTTTCTATTGCCGGAACACGGATCTGGTGAAAGAGTTTAAAGAGGCGGCACACCATCCGTTCTTTGCAGATACTGTCAAATTGTTATCAGAGCTCCCTCGCCGACCTGCGAAGAAAGGTGAAACAAAAACTCATTACGAGCCAGGTTATTGGGTTAAAAAGCTTGAGAAGGATGGTTACTTCCGTCGTGAACGTATTACTAAGGCAGAGTTCAAGAAGATTAAGCACTGCATTCCTTATGAGGGTGATATCCAACGTGGAAGTTGTTGGCTGGGACAGCTGAGTAACATCTACCAGCAAAATTATGACCGTGTGCGTGCTGCACTCCAGATTCCTGAAGGTGAAGATCTGTACTTGGTATCAGAATCTCGTCTGCTTTGGACTGATCCTGATTGCCAGTATGTTACAGAGAAGAATGTGGAACACTTGTTGAAAGAGGATGCTTGGAAATTCTTACTGACTCGCGCAGCAAATGAAACTTCATATGACAGCTTGTATAGACAATTAGGGAAAATTATCCCCATGCAGGATTTTGGAAATTATCGGCCACATTTCCACAAGTGGGAAGGTAACACCGCGTGGAAGCACAGTGAGCTAAATCATCGTGCCAAAATCTTAATCGCCAACCGGGTTAAGTGCGGGAAGGCCTATATTGCAAAATTGGAAAAGAAATATCCACTTTTGAAGCATGTGGGCTTGAAATATTGGGACACCCCTGCTATGATTGAATACCGTGAGCTGATCGATACAAAGAATAACATCAAATAAGGAGACCAAGATGATTTTCATCTACGAACATTTCAAAACCCGTAAAGAAGCACGAGACCGCCGTGCAGAACTTGAGAAGAAGGGTTTCACATGTGCCATTGAGAAAGGCGACACAACCTGGACACTGGCAGTTGGTGCCCCAGAGTTGTTCGATCCTGACCGTGACAGCGTCTGCTACACCCGTGAGGATTTTGAAACCCGCGAAGAGGCCCGTTTATTTCGATACGGTCTGGAAGATAACGGTAAGTACGCTATGATCTTAGATTTAGGCGAAGGTTCCGTTAAACGTTGGGGCGTGGTATACCCACTGTGTGTTGTTCACGGTGTGGGGTTCACTGGGGTGGCAATCAAGTCAGAAGAACCTTTAGTAGAAGTCAAAGATCCGGTGCTGGAGGTGGTGAGCAGTGTGTCTCAGCAACAGACTCGAAACATCGAGCCTTTGGTGGTTATTTGTGGGGAACTCCTCCAGATCACCTGCAACGAAGGCATTTTTGAAATTCGCCGCAGCGAAAGTGAGGAAGTTTACCAGAAAGTCTTCGACCATATCTCTGTTCAGGAATATGACGAGGCAATTGGTGAAATCCTTGTCTGGTTGGAACGCAAGAATGAGTTCACTACACTTGCAGACAACCTGATTATGAAAGATGGTAAGCTCTATTACTACGGTGTAGAGATGCAATCTACCATTGCAAAGAAAATTGAGGAAGATTATATAGATGGAACACTGGACGACCGATATGTTAAATTCCTTGTCCGTCTGCTACGCAACCCGTCTGCAAAATCTGTGAACATGCTCTACGATTTCATGCAGGCTAATGACATCCAGGTTGCAGAAGATGGTCGAATCATTTGCTATAAGGGGGTTCAGTTTAACGGAAGCAAGTGGGTGGATTGGCACAGCGGTAAAGTTCCACAATACCAGGGTGCTTTTGTATCCATGCCTCGTAACTTTGTAGAAGATGATCCGGAAGCTGCGTGTTCTTATGGCCTGCACTGCGCCAGCAAAGAGTATGCAGCGGGCTATGGCACCGTAATGATGGTTATGGTTGACCCTGCGGATGTGGTTAGTGTGCCATACCAACACAACAGTGCTAAGTGCCGTGCATGCCGCTACGAAATCGTAGCAGCACCGGAATCACGCAAAGATGGCGATCCGATTGAATACGTGGTTGACCGTGATGGTAACACTATCGACATTCTTTACGAGGAGGCGTAATGGAAAAAGGGCAGTATGATGTAGGCACAGATGCTGCCCTCGTTGCAATCATGAGCGGTGAGAATGTCTTCGTTTCAGGACCCGCAGGTTGTGGGAAGACGTACCTCATCAACATGATCCAGTCAATGTATGGAGACTCTTGCATAACGGTTGCCCCGACAGGGGTAGCCGCTTTAAACGTTAATGGAGCAACAGCACACCGAACCTTCGATCTTGCAGCAGGTGTGAGCATGGAGTCAGACTGGACCGCAATAAGGGCAAAAACAGCAAAGCCTTTGAAGAGCAAGGCATTTACCATCCTAATTATCGATGAAATCTCTATGATCCGTGCTGATAAGTTTATAGAGATGGATAGGAAACTCCGCTTCCTTCGAAAAAATGACAAACCTTTCGGAGGCATACAGGTCATATTGTTTGGCGATTTTTACCAGGCACCTCCTGTTGTCTCTTCTATGGAGAAGGAAGCCTACTTCAACTTCTACCATACGGACTTGTGTTGCTATACCGAATCTTGGAAAGAGCTTGACCTCCACAACATAGCCCTAATAGATCAGTTCCGACAGGAGTCTATTCGATTTGCTACAATGCTCAACTGTGTTCGTGAGGGTCGTCGTATAAAAGAGGTTGTAGCAGAACTTAATGCTCGCTGTTACAAAGGAGGTGTACCAACAGACGCTCTCACAATTTGCGCCACCAACAAACAAGCAGAGGAAGTGAACAGAAGGTTCTATGATGCCATCAACGCCCCAGAGAAGGTATACACTGGTGAAATGAAGGGTAAGTTTCCCTCCACCTTGCCAGTTGAGCAGGAGATGAAGTTGAAAATTGGCATGAAAGTTATGATAACCGCCAACGATGTTGACCCGACGCACAAAGTACCTTATTATGTTAACGGAACACGTGCCACAATTGTTAAATTTAAGAACAAGGCGGTGGTGGTGGAGCTTGAAGATGGAACACAGGTTGACATAGAACAAAGGTTGTGGGAGAATAACGAGTATAAGCCATCTCAAAGATACAACATTGCAGAAAGGAAGATGGAGAAGTTTATAGAGAGGGTAGTGATTGGATCATACAAGCAACTCCCTCTGAAATCTGGGTACGCCGTAACATCTCATAAAAGTCAAGGACTTACGCTAGATTGTTACAACCTGGACCTTGGAAAGAACGGAGCTTTCTCTCCTGGGATGACGTATGTTGCTTTGAGTCGAGTTAAGACAATACAAGGAATAAACTTGTTGCGTCCACTAAGAGAAGTTGACATTATTGTTGACCCGCGAGTAGTAGAGTTTTACAATACAACCTTTCCTGACTTAGACAAAATTGTCAGGAAAGATTTTGAAACCAGAGCAGAAGAGGGGGACGTATGAGTTTGTGGAGAAATATAGTTAACTACGTGTGTGGCAATCCAACTCCTGAAGAGAAGGATGTTGTGATTCACGATTTTACTAAAAGATCTCGTGAAAAAGATCTACTGCTGACAAAGGTGACTGATAAAGATCCTGCAGTAGGGGACTGGGCAGGTTTTGCGTTTACATCGGACAAATACACCTTTAACAAAGGTGACTATCTTGTTGTGGATTTTAACGAAGACATCGAGGGTGCTGAACCTTACTATCAAACCCTTATTGTTGCAGGGTGTGTTAATCTCTCTGCAGGTATGCACAGTTTGATTCTTTTTGAGCTTGACTCTGAAGACCTTGAGTAGTAAGATGTGAGTATAAAGGGGAGGCACTCCTCCCCACAAAAACTAAGGAGAGCACCAAACGATGAGTAAAACCAAATTAGAACTAACCTGGATAGGTAAAAACGAGCGCAAAAAGTTAGAGCCGCACATTTTGTTAGAAGATTCTAGCAAGTCTTACCACAGCCAGAAAGTGACTGAAAACGATATTTTTGATAATAAACTGATTTTTGGAGATAACTTATTAGCATTGAAGGCGCTAGAGCAAGAGTATGCAGGCAAAGTGAAGTGTGTTTACATAGACCCACCATTCAATACTGGAAGGGCTTTTGAGCACTACGATGATAGCCTTGAGCATTCCATTTGGCTGGGCTTAATGAGGGATAGGTTAGAAATAATTCGTAATCTTCTAAGTGATGATGGGGTAATATTCGTTCACTTAGATGATTGCGAAATGGCGTATTTAAAAGTTTTGATGGACGAGATTTTTGGTCGTGCAAATCAGTTAAATACCATATCGATGACCACAAATTCCCCTTCGGGATTTAAGGCAACAGGAGCCACAGTTTTCTCCACAGCAAACTTTTTGCTTGTATATGCAAAAGATCGCACCCAGAAACCGCTTAACAAAATCTATATACCTAAAGGGTATGATACAGGATATAACAAATACCTATTAAACCCGGATGACCATTATAAAAATTGGACGTGGTGCGGTATTGCCGATGCGTTTGCAAAGGCCAATGGCTATAAAGATGCAAAAGAGGCCAAGAAAAAACTGCCTGATACATTCGATGATGAATTAGCACAATTCGCAATTGATAATGCAGAACGTGTATTTCAATCTGTTGCAATCGGCGGTGGTGCTAAAATAAAGAGAAAAGAAACTATCGAGAAGTCAAAGAAAGATAGGGATAAGGTTTATGTACATCCAAATGAAGATGTTGAAGGATTTTATATCGTAAATGGTAGGCAAATGGTCTTTTACTCCAACAGGCTTTTGGAAATTGACGGTGATATGCAACCTGCGGAACTAATAACTGATGTTTGGACAGACATTAGTTGGAATGGAATAGCAAATGAAGGCGGCGTTAGTTTCAAAAATGGGAAAAAACCAGAAGCGCTTTTGAAGCGAATTTTCGAAATGTGTACGCGAGAAGGCGATTTGGTATTGGATTCATTCGGTGGTTCGGGAACTACTGCTGCTGTAGCTCACAAGATGAAAAGACGTTGGATCTCAATCGAGCTAGGTGATCATTGTCATACCCATATTATTCCGCGCTTGGAAAAAGTGATCGATGGTGAAGATCAAGGTGGTATTTCTAAGTCTGTAAACTGGCAAGGTGGTGGTGGCTTCCGTTATTACAAACTTGCCCCGACCTTAATTGCGAAAGATAAGTCTGATCAATAAAGAGTACAATCAAATGATGAAATGTTATAAACCATACACTTTTGAAATCGATTTCGAACTTGACGATATGTTCACTGTGGAAGCTCAGGCAGTTGTCCAGTTGCCAGACCCAGAGTGCCGTGATTCTGATGTTGACTATTACGGATTTAGACAAATTACCGATGTGCATGTTTACCACAACGGTGAAGAGGTGGACTTCCACCAATTGCCAAACGATATGCGCCACTCAATTTACAAACGTGCAGCCCGTGAACTAGAGTCCTATCTGGATGCAGCGACGACAGCAGCTGCATTTGCTGAAGAAGTGGGAGGTTTCTGATGATTACAGGTGTGAAGATTATCCAATACCACTTAACCAAATTGGAAGATGCTGAAAAAGAGCTTGCAGAAGTTCTAAATAGTGGATATACTTTGCTATCATGCGCCTGCTCAGACACCTACGCTGTGTGGACACTTATCCGGAAGGAGGAGCCTGCAGGGATCTTGGTGCCAAACCCTAAGATTATCAGTGAAGTGGATGACTGCTCTCAGGACGGCCTGTCAGAAGACTGGGAAGCATGGGAAGGTGGTGAAAACCCTGCACCAGGTAAGTGGGTAAAATACAAACTACGTAGCGGTGCACAGCACGCTGGATACTCTGATAACCTGGACTGGAGTCATTCTTCACCGGAATCATTGGTAAGTGCATATGATATCGTTGCTTTTCAGGAATAAGGAGAGAGTGTTATGTCAGATTTTATGTGGAAAGTAGGTTATGCCTCTCCTGAAATGTGCGAGGCTTGCTTTGTAAAAATAGGCCGCGAGGATATTGACAAAGTGATCTTTAAGTTTCGTGATGTATCTGTGATCGGCAACCGAGTGCTTAAGCACTTAAAGAATCTGAAGCTCACCAAAAAGAAGTTCTTCGGACTTTTCGAAGAGAAAGTTGATGCTTGGACCCATTGCATTCAGGAAGCTAAATCTCACTACAGTGCTATCGTTACCCCAGAACGGGTAGCCAAGATGGAAGGATTCATCAACAGCACAGAGTTTGAGTGCCTAAAGGCTGCCCTTAATAGTTATCCAAAGTGCCTCAAACACCTTGACAAGTATGTAGAAAAGGATGGGGAAATGTATCTCACCCTGGATGCATACTATGAGATGCAAGAAATTTTAAATTTAGATTTGACATTGGTATCCACCGAGTATACAATAGGTATCCGGGTTTAACACTAGGCCCTGCCCGAAAGGGTGGGGCTTTTTGCATTAGGAGACAGCAAATTGAAATTTATCTATAAAGAACACTACCACAAAGGTGTTGTGTGGAGTCTATTTGACGGATCTGGCGGTGCAGTCATTGACTGGGCAAAAGCTGGATATCTGTGCCTGTGCTTTAACGCAGAAGGTGCTGACCACGGCAGTTATGCAGAGGTGATCACCGATCATCCAAATATTCACTATGTAGATTATTGGATTGATCCATGGTTCCCTCAGGAAACTTTCTGCATGTACCCAGCTCCGGACTTTGTTCTTGCATTTCCTCCGTGCACGCATTTAGCGGTATCAGGTGCTGCACATTTTAAGAAAAAGCTGGCTAAGGATCCTTTGATCCAAATTAATGCTGTAAAGGATGCTCGGGTTGCGGAAGAGCTGGGAGAGATTTACGATTGCCCGTGGCATGTAGAGAATCCTGTTGGTGTTATGTCCACACTGTGGCGCAAACCTGATTACCGTTTTCATCCTTCTGACTATGGCGGGTATTTACCGGAGGATGATGTAAACCCCTGGTTTCCTGAATTTATAGCTCCACGTGATGCCTATCCAAAAATAACTTGCGGCTGGATAGGTAATGGATTTATAATCCCGGCCACAAAACCTGTCCAGCAAATAGTTGACGCGGTTAGCGGGTATTCCATGCAACACGCCAAGCTGGGTGGAAAGAGTGCAAGAACGAAGATGATCCGAAGCCTCACACCACGTGGCTGGGCAAAAGCCGTATTCTTAGCAAACGAGCCTGTAGTAAGGAGCAGAATTAATGGGAAGTAAATTTATGGCATCTGCATACAACCGTTTCGGTGAGCCAAACCCGAAAGCAACTAAGTATAAAAGTGGGGGAAGTGTGAAACGAGACTATCGTGATGAAAAAGAAGTTGAAACTGTAGAGACTGTTTTAGAAAATACTAAAATTGTCCCTGTCCCACAACAAAATATCGGTCTGATGGCTGCACAATATTTTGGTGTGCGATCAGCATTGTCCCAAGAAGACGGTGTGACAGTCACTGCAACATATTTCCCATATTACGACCGCTACGGAAATCTGTCTGGTTTCAAAAAGCGTGACTGGACTATTCCTAAAGAGCAAAGGGGCCATTTCTCCGTTGTTGGCATCGTAAAGGCCAACTCCCAGATGTTTGGTCAAAAGCTGTGTGCATCTTCCAACAACCGTAAGCAGATTAACGTTTGTGAGGGAGAAGGTGATGTTATTGCAGCATGGCAGGCTGCATATCAGATACAAGTAAAAGGGATTCTCACCAACGCTAAAGCCCCGGCAAAGGTGAAGCAGTGGGCTAAAGAGGTCCAGGACGGGATCGACGCAGTTATCAACGGTGGTGATCTGGCAGGAAAACCCTGCCTGCCTTTTGTTGGAATTAACTGTGGATGTGCAAACGCAGTAGATACTTTTGCAAACAATGAGAAGTTTATCCGTAGCTATGGAACAGTTGTGCTGGCAATGGATAACGATGCAGCTAACGAGGTAGAGAAGCAAAAACACGTCATTAAAGGTGTTGAGGCCACGCACAATATCGCAGCATTTTTGATGGCTGATAACGTTTACCACGTAGAATACCCTGGTGAAGTAAATGACCCTGACGGTGTAAAAGATATCCGAGACATGCTGAAGGCTAAAAAGCTGGAAGATATTGTCAACATGTTCCGGCACCCTGTTAAATATGTGCCTGATGCTGTGTCGGATTTAGAAGACTTCTCTATCGAGTCTTTGCGGAAAAAGACTTCCAACGGGGTAGATATCAGTGCAGAGTTCCCAAAACTGCAAAAAATGCTAAAAGGCTTGCACAAAGGGACACTTGTAATGCTTACAGGTCCATCAGGCGGCGGTAAAACAACCGTGGCTAAAAAACTGGAACACTGTATTGCAAGATACCTAATGGACCCGACATGTCCGAAGGCCGATGACTACGAAGAGGATGATCGTCTATGCATGATCCATCTTGAGGAGGACCCAGAGGAAGCAATTAACTCCTTGTATGCAAACCAGCTAGGGTTTGATGTTAAAGAGTTTGTTGAAGATCCTAGCCAGTTTTTAACTGATCAAGAACACGCAGAGATTCACCAATCATGGGCAAAAGCTGGAAAAATCAAAGTGTTCAAACATTTCGGATCTATTCCGGTGGACGAGTTGATTACCAAGCTTAAGCAAATGGTTTGCCTGTACCATTGTCGTTATATTGTGCTGGATCACCTGTCCATGGTAATTTCAGGGCTTAATGTTAAGGATGAGCGAAAAGAACTGGACATAGCTATGACTCAACTGGCTGCGTTTTGTAAGCAGTTTAATGTGTTTATCTTGGTGATCGCTCACCTCAAACGTACAGAGATTGTGCCCCCTAAGGACAAGGATGGTAACCCATTACCTTTCTGGTATCCTGTGCGAAAAGAGAATTTGCGAGGATCGGCTGGGCTTGAACAGTTGAGTTGGGTAGTTATAGGTGTCGAGGCCGAAGAAATGGTGGATCGTTCTCGTGGACGTGTCCGTCTGGTAGGTCTTAAAAACCGTCCAGCAAAAACTTTAGGTATTGCTGACACTTTGGTTATGGACCCACATACAGGTAAGTTCCATGATGCCAGTAATTGGTACTGGGACAAAGAAATGCAAATGTTTACAGATGGAGAAGGTGGGGAGGTTGTTTGGAGACCTCAGGCTATGTTTGAGGATCAGGAGCATGCAGTTGTAGAAACACCTATGGGCAAGGTTGTGGCTGATAAGGTTGTAACTCCTACTGTTAAGCCTGTTGACACGCAGGAAGACCTCCAGTACGATGATCCGTCCTCTGACCATGTTCCTGGTTTTGAGGATGATGAAACACCTTTTTAATGTTTAACAAAGAGTGGGAGGGGTAGTACAACCGCCTCCCCTTTAAGGAGAACACTTTATGAACGAGTTCAGAGATCACTGTGTAGCTAATCACTTGTGGTCAGAAATATTGGAGTATGACGGTCAAAATCTTTTTTGGAAGATAGACATTCTGGCAGGCAGCGGTGTAGGATATGTTAAAACTTCAGCAGGCTCCAGAGCTGACAAGGGGCAAGATGCTGATGGCAGGCCTGTGGTTAGTCTAGGAAAGCATTGCACTAAAGGTGCCCACGTTATAATCTGGGAAATGTTTAACGGTCCTGTACCGGAAGGGTATGAGGTTGACCACATCAAGGAGATAAGGGAAACAGGTGGTGTGGCTGACAACAGTATTCAAAATTTGCAACTACTCGAACCTACAGATAACAAAAAGAAAAGTTGCAAGATACCTCGTAGCAACAACAAATCTGGCAGGGTCGGGGTGCACTATTCTGAAGAAAGAGGGGCATGGGTAGCTCAAGGCACAGACTCTGTAGGTGAAAGGGTCTGGCTAGGCCAGTACAGAACTTTTGAAGAGGCAGAGTGGGCAAGAAAGTTCTTCGAAGATAATGGTTTTTCGCACAAGAGTGGAAGAGCCATGCAGTATAATAACACCAGCGGTTGCTCAGGGGTGAATTGGGATAAAACCCATGAAAGATGGGTAGCCAGAATTTATGTAGATGGTAAAAGGAAATGCCTTGGGTATTTCAAGAACAGGGACGATGCAATAGCTGCAAGAAAGAATGCTGAGAAGACACAGGAGGAGACAGTATGAGTAATTGGTGCTTCGATCTGGAGGCCTCAGGGCTTTTGGAAGATCCAGATCTTTATTATCACTGCGGCCTGTTTAAAGAGCTGAATAAGAACCGTTTTATGCTGTTCCTTCCTCTGAATGACCGCACACACTACTCCGAGGAGGATATAGAGAAGGCCAAGAACTTTATTCTGGCAAAGAAAACTCTTTATAAGGATTTTGAAGTTCGCATAGCAGATTTTTCGGAGTTGGAAGGTTGGCTTACAGGAAATTCCGACTGGTCACCAACAGCTTTGAACTGCCATAACTGCTACAGTTATGACTTTATGCTGATGGAGAGATTATCCGGTATTCATTTTGATATGTTCCGTGATCCTAAATGTATGGGGACTATCAACGACCACCAGGTTAACCTGTTTGATACGTTGGCGATGAGCCGAATCTTGTGGCCTGATCGCCCTTTACCAAAAGGTTGTCCGGACTCCGTATTCAACCCGGTTACTAAGAAAATGCAGCCTGTTGGTCCTCACGGCCTTATGGCATGGGGCTACGCCCTTGGTAACCAGAAAGTTCAAATTGATGACTGGCGCGATCTTCCATTGTGGAAGTATGTGGATCGTGTATTCGAGGACGTTATCATCCAGGAGCTGCTCTGGAAAGAGCTGGTAGCGGAATCAAAAGGTGTATTCTACGGCAAATCTGACATGCAGAACTTTATGTACGATCCTGCCAAAGAGAAGCCGAAAGGGTTCAAGAAGATCACCTGGAAGAACGCACTACGCCGAGGCATGCTGCAGCACTTCCTGATGGAGCTGCAGGCCCGTCAGGGTGTGTATTTTGACATAGATGGAGCTATTGCTTTACGTGACCGTTGTGATGCGTGGATGAAAGAAATAGCTGATCGTGTTGAACCACAACTACCTTTAAAAGAGCTGTCAATGTCTCAGCGGCCCAAGTTCCCTGAAAAGCCGTTTAACCAAGATGGGACAATCTCCAATAATGGTTGGAAATGGTTAAAAGATAAGCTTGGCTATCCTGTAGACATGAGCGCTTTAGAGTTCAAAGCCCCGCCTAAGCGAGCATTTACCTCCACAGGAGATGTCAGTAAGATGGGGATAAAATGGTGTGAAGAGATGGGCTGCAAAGACCCTGATAAGATGGCTGATTTCTTGAGAGGCTATATTAAGGGCACTTCCACACCACAACCTTTACCTAAAGAGCTGATGGATCAGGCAATAAGTGATCTACAGCAGAAGCGAATGCCGGACTGCAAGATACCTATGAAAATCAGCAATCAGGACGACATTAAGCGATACCTGATCAGTGCTGGTTGGCTTCCGACAATGTGGAGAACTAAGGATGTAACTAAAGACAGCAAGAAGAAAGCTCTACCTGATGCAGATGTTGATGCACGAGTATATGCATACATGGACGAGCTTTTAGAGTCAGAGTATTGTGACCTAATTATCAACTTCTGGAACAAAACTGATGCTAAGTTTCAGACAACAGTGCACAAGTTCCGAAGCTTTCCTAACTCCGAAAGGATTAAAAAGGAAGTATTCGGGAAAATACGTAGAAAAGCCAGAGCACTTATTACTTCTCCGCAGCTGAAAGATACGTTTGGACACCTATGCCCAAATCTTGAAAAATTGAACGGAGAGATGGCTAAAGATATCGTCTTGTGGTTATCATTGCGAAACCGCAGATCGGTCCTTGATCCAATCAAGGAGGATAAGGTTGATACTGGTCTTCTTAATCACCCACGTTTGAAGATTGACCATAAGCTTCCTGCTAAAAGTTCTGGATTAACAAACACTTCCCGACAGAAACACAGTATTTGTGCAAACATGCCTAAACCATCTCCTAAAGTGGTTATGGGTAAAGAGATGCGTAGTCTGTGGGGTGTTCCTCCAGGATACTTTGAGATCGGTATTGACGGGTCCAACTTAGAGCAGCTTATCGGGGCTTGGGGTGCCTTTGAGTTCGACAACGGCCTGTATTACGATGTTGTAAGTAACGGGGACGCACACCAAAACAATGCTGAGGCATATACAAAAGTAGCAGGTAGAGAGGTGTCTCGTAACGACGGTAAACCTATCACGTATGGGGTTATGTATGGGGCACAAAAAGATAAAGTTGCAGATATGCTGGACATCTCTCCAGAGTTGGGACAAAGGGTAATCGATGCACTCTGGGATGCCAACCCTGGTCTTAAGGGGCGTAAAGAAGATCTGGAGAAATTCTGGGAAGCAACGGGTAAGAAGTTTATCTACTCTTTTGATGGTCATGCTATCTGGACCCGATCTAAACACTCTTTACTTAATGCATACCAACAAAATGGCGGCGCATCGTTGTGTGACTTAGTTGGGATACTCATGCACCATCAAATGGTGAAGCGTGGGTGGTACGATGAAGGTGTTCGTCGTATTATCTATTACCATGACGAATATCAGCTTCAAGTCCCTGACACACCGAAGTATAAGACTGTGTACACCTTCGACACAATCGAAGAACTGGAAGCATTTAAGGCAGAGCAGGAGGCCAAACTTCATGTGTTCGACGGTCATAAGTACAAAAAGGCACGCAAGGATGAGGACGGAAACGAAGTGGTTGACAGAGACGGAAACACGGTGTACGATCCTATCCTGAACGATGACGGAAAGCTTGAACTTATCTGGAGCCCTGTGGGTGAAATGGTGGTGCATTGCTTCTGGCAAGCTTCTAAAATGATGGGCGTCCCGTTCCAGATCACAGGTGAATACCTGTGTGGTCGTAATTGGGGTGATTGTCACTAATGTAAACTATCAACACATGGAAGTGTTGTTGAGCAAAGAGGAGACTTTTATGGTAGTAGAACCAACAAAAACATTTACATCCATGACTATCCCTGTTATTATGCAGGTGGAGTGTGTTCAGGCATCTCAAGTGTGGCCAGGCACTAAAATCCCAACAGGGCCTGATTTCTTTCAGGTTGGGAAAGTGTACAATGTCTGGAAGGCACCAGATTGTCACCCTTTCATTAAAGAGAAGGCACCAAATTGCTACCCTTTCATCAAAGATGACCGTGGAATGCTGTGGTATCTTGGAAATGATTTGACACTGCACCTTGGGAATGCTATTATTGCAGTATTCAGACTTAACAAGAAGGAGACTGATCAATGACGACTTTGGTTAAAGTTACCTTTGTAGAAGAAAAGATGACAGACCTGTCATTCTTTAAAGAAGGAAAGACCTACGAGGTTTATTACGATAAAGCTCGTGCAAACAAGATGATTAAAGACGATGAAGGGATTGCCTGGTTTATCTCCCATCTGGCAAACGGTGAGTATCATATCTACGGAACCACCCTGCTTGCCAAGTTTGTAGCTGTTGAAGAGGACCTATGAAAGTAAAGTATCTGGCTGAGGGTATGAGTAGGTATTTCACCCTTGGTGAAGAATATTGGCCCTTTACAAGCAACGGCGATGTCTACGTGAAAGATAATTTCGGCACGCCGTGGTTTCTGCACCCTAATGGGCTGGGATACTCCATTTACTGCGGTGCAGTGAACAACACAACACTTGCAGAGTTTGTATAGAGGAGGTAGAATGTTAGTAAAAGGTACCCACACAGTCAAACAACGTATTGAAGTTGAGATTGATGACTGCGAGCTGAAGCATATTTTACGGTCATGCTCCAACGTTTTGCTCCTTAGCATTCTTCAGGAGCGAGCAGAGAACGAGTTCTTAAATGCACTGGCAGGCCGTCCTGGTGACTTCTGTGTGCGTAAGCGTGGTGACAACAAGTCATGGCTGTGGGAAATCGATGCCGACTGGGATTACCACAAAAATGATGGTATAGATGAGCCTATTCGTGAATTGACAGACAAAGAGGTTCAGACGTACAATGAAGTTTGTCATTGGGCAACACGCCAACAAATTTACCTCGACCCTGTGTGGCTGATTGAAAATAGTCATTGACAAGAAGTAAGATTAGATATAAGATGCTTCACACAAACAGAGAGTTGATTTTTAAATAATTGAGGAGACTGCTAAAATGAAAATCATGTTGAAACCAGCATGCGTTGCAAATGACCGAGCTTTTAAAGATTGCACGCTTGGTGCTATTTATGAAGCAGAGTTTTGTGAGAACCCTTTAGTAAAAGCCCTTTTGGAAGAAGGGGCTCCTTTATCACAAGAAGAGATTGATGAGCTGGAAAACTCAGCCCAGTGCCTTACCTTTAAAGATGACGAAGGAGATTCTGTCTGGTGCACTGTTAACGAAGTAGTTTTTGTAAAACCTGAACATTAATACTTGACAACAGTGATGGGGCCTAATATAATGGCCCTATCAAAACGAAAGGGGACCACAGCAATGACTAAACAATATCAACGAATTAAAGCCAAGGTTAAGCCAGACTATCTGGAGAAGGATTCTGCTTTTCGGGACTGTACAGCCGACAAAGTTTACACAGGAGCTGTCCTGTTGAACGATAAACTTGAAGTAGATGTGCTGGGTAAAAAGGCCGTTATCGAGGATGACAACGGTGACTGTGTTTTCTGCACCACACGTGAGCTAGAAATCTTAGAATACTTCGGTGAAATCTTCACCTCTCTTGATGATTACTTAGACGACGAGGAAGCGTGATGAAAAATATTTGGGATATTGATATCTTTGAAGCCTCTAAGCTTGACGGTGCTGATGGAGTGATTATGGTGTCTGATGGCAAGGCAACACTAACTTCAGGAGATATCATCTATGCCTTGGACGAGCTGGCGCTTCTGAAATCTACCGGTAACACTTTAGAGGAGCGTCTTCAAGGCTTCGCCTTCAAAGAAGGCACAAATACAGCCATGATGTGCACCACACGGACAGTTCAGGTGGGTAACGGTGTCTATATGATCATTGCTGTGTGTCCTAAATTCAGCAACGTCAACAAAGATGATGCTGACGCTGTCAACGATGTGGTTGTTCTCTTCGTGGGTGACGCTATGGCAGACCTGATGAATGCAGGAGAAGCGGCAAATGAAGACTGAAAACATTACCCCAGCAGGGTTCTTAAAAGTATACCGTGAACTGCTATATACTACAGAGGACAGTGTTCTAGAGTATCCAGAATATCTTTTGCTGTATAAGTATCTACAGGAAGCTGGTGAAAATCTGCCAGTTAGTGCAGAAGGCGGTCCGAACTGGGTATACAGCGCATGGAGAAAGGTTGACATTCTCCCAGATCCAGGTAAAGATATGGTAGTTTGGCAGCTTATCAACAACATCGGGATTCCAATCTTTGATGAAGCTGTTAAAATCTATTTTGAACTTGACGATTAATATCAGGAGACCTTAAGATGACTGAAGTAGTTGCTCGCGCAGGACAGAAAGTACGTTGTGTTGAAGTAGGTTTTGGTGGCAAAGGGTGTCAAAACTTGACTCAAGGTAAGGAATACGCTGTTATTTCTGGTGGTGGCGACGAAAGTATTGTGTTCGAGGGCCACATCCTGGATGCTGAAAACTTTGAAATCTTTGACGACGATGGGGATCCGATCACCTGCCTGCTGGACGGGAATTGGGGAACTTTTGAAGTGATTGGCTAACAAATATCTATTGTAATTTACAGAAGGGGATGCTAAAATAGTGTCTCCTTCTATGTTGTTCAAATAAAATCGGAGATTCCATAATGGAACAAATGAACGATCAAGCGTCGGTTGCGATGAACGAGCAAGAACAACCTCAAGAATTTTTCTTAGGGTTAAGTAAAGATCAAGTGTCTCTTCTGCTAGTGCTTTCTTCTTTCATGGGAAGACTTCAGGAGCTTACACAACAGCCAGAGGCTGAACAATTATTCCAGGCTCTGCGTGAAGAAGAAAAATATCGTCGTTTGGACTATGCCTTAGGTTGGGTAGCTCAACAACGGGATATGCTGATGGCCCTCTCTGGGACCACAAGTTTTGCAATGGGCCTGTTGGCTCAAGTTCAGGACAAATTAATTCAAGCAGGGTTCGCACACACGGCAAGCACTAACGAAGAACAAGGAGACAAATAATGAGCGTTATTCAACAATTCGCTAACCCAATGAATCCGCGTGAAACTGTTTTACTAGCTCACGGCATGATTAAACGTGTTAGCATCAAGCCTATTAAAGGTGCTGATCCTACAACAGGTATTAAAACCACTGTGTGGCAAGGTAAGAAAATTGAATCCAGCCACACCATCTCTTTACTGATTTCTGAACTGGATTCCTCTGATAACCTGCTTCAAGGTGGTGAAGAAGTCTGGATCAGCATGGGTGATAAGCTGCTTAAACCAGGTCATCAAGACTCTGTCTCTGTTAAGATTGATGACAAGTGGGAAACCGTAACGCCAGGATGGATCGTAAATATCCCTTTGAAGGCAAACGAGCATAACGGTAAGACCTATTACAAGGGCTCACTGGCTAAGATGGTTAAGCTGGGTGCAGGAGAGGCTCCAGCAGCGACTCAGCAGCAAAAACAGCAACAAGGTGCACAATCACAAGGCCAGAAGCAGAAACCTCAGCAGAATGCCAATCAGGACGTTTTACGCATCTATGGTGATGTGACTCAGATTGTTGGCAACGTGGTTACTGTTAATGACCACAAGATTGGCGAAGGTGCTATGGTTGTAACTGATGAGCAGCTTAAAGACCTGGTGGTAGGTGGTCGTGTTGCAGCCATTGTTGACAAAGACACCGGAAACATTATCAGTGGTTTCAAGGCCTATCCCCCTAAGGCAGAGAACGGCACTCAAGGATCTGGTGGCAAGCGTAAATCCTCTTACGACCCTATCGGTGTGGAAACGGGGCATAGCATCAATGCGTTGCAGATCATCCTGGATCGCGGGTTTAAGGTAGACGACCCACTGGGCGTGGCTAAAACACTGCACGTAGTCACCATTGAGCTTAAGAAAGAGTATGCTCAAGCCACCAACCGAACTGAAGATGAAGTAGGTGCCAGTGTCGGTAATGCGGTGTTGAACGCTTGTCGCCGTATTGACAAGAAAACGAAAGTTGATGATTTTGCAGCGGCAATTACTGCAGAAGCAAAAGATGTCTTGACTAATCTGGCTGAACCGTTGTACGATTGGATCAAGAACGGTGCTGGGTCAACCGACCATCAAGAACCTCAGGCTGCCAAACAGGAAGCAGCTCCACAGCAAAACACTGTAGACGCTCCTCCTGTAAATGATGCGGAAGATGACCCAATGGATCAGAATCCAGCACAGTACGCCTTTGATGATGACATCCCTTTTTAACAATTAGTTAACATAGCCCTGCCCGAAAGGGTGGGGCATTTTTGTATAAGGAGATCTGAAAAATGACATTAGAAGATATCATTGTTAAACCTGAGAACTATGACCAATACAACCTGTCAACTCAATCTGTAGACCTCGGATGCGCCACAGTCAGTGCATGGCTGGTTAACGGAAAAGAGCTTGACGAGTGCCTAGAAGCACACATGTCGGTGAATAAATTTCTTGATGAAAATACCCACTGGCTAGAGGGTGCAGGAGTATATGCTTCATGGTTGGAGAGTATGGGATTCGACTACCAATCTGAAGAGGGGTGGTGGAGCTATTTAGCTATCTGCCCAGAGACGCTGCAATGCTTCATGAAATATTCTGAAGATTTGGAGTACCGGGCGGTGGTTGATAGTGCCATTGCCCGTTATAGCCGTAAACCTTTTTCCCACGACATTAAAACTGTGGAAGAATTTGTTGAAGTTTTCTGTTGACACAGGTTGAAAGGTGTGCAATTATAACTTCATATAACGGGAGGACGCGATGAACGAAGAAAACTGGGATGTATAGCTAACAGGAGGCCACTGCCCATGATTTATCGAATCCGTGTAAGAGAAGATGCACCAGGCTGTTACTTTGACTGGCGTGGGTGGTGGTTTCTCCACCCAATGGATGGACTCACAGATAGAATGCTGGATGCTGCCCTTTATACAGATACCGACATAGAGTATAATCTCTATCTGAAGGACGGTATAGATAACGGCCTGTTTGAAGCAATTCCTGTATAAGAGACTGTGATAGCCATGTTTTATGATCTTCCTGTAGCACCACCTGTTGAACCTGGAGAACTAAGATGATCTATGAAATGCCAAAACTGATTCGTGACGATGCCCAAAACGCTCACACCATTATCATGGGCAAACGCATGGATATTATTTGTCATAAAGATTTCTGGGAAGGAAGTTACTTCACAGAGTATTTTGGTAAACTGGACAATGGTCTGCTGATCCAGTTCTACACCGATTCGGAAAACAACATTCACTGGGAGTTTGAAACTGAAGATATCCATAAACTTTTCACCTTCCTCGGTATTAAGGTTGAGGCCAAGTTTGAAGAAGGTGAGTGCGACGATTGTGGATTCTATGAGGTAACAGATTTCTACCTCCCGAGCGGTGAGAACCTTTACTATGAAAGCCACTTCGGTAACTCCAATATGCCACAGTGCTGGACTGAGTTTTTTGAAATTGCGGAAGAGGAGCTGGCATACCGTGATTATTGATACTGTAGAGGGAGATCTAATCTCCATTTTCAAGAAAGGGTCAGGCCACATGATCCACGGTTGTAACTGCTTTCACACAATGGGTGCAGGTATAGCGAAAGATATTGCCCGTGAGTTCCCTCAAGCGCTGGCAGCCGACAAAGAGACTGCTTATGGTAATCTAGACAAGCTGGGTATGTTTTCTTGTTGGGAGCATTTTGCCAAGAACAGGGTCGTATATGGAATCAACCTGTATACCCAGTTCTACCCAGGGCCCAATGCTGAATACTTCTCAATCATGAAAGGTTTTGAGCGAGTCAACGAGGTATTCAAAGGTGTGTCATTGCCGTTCTACATTCCTAAAATTGGATGCGGTATTGGCGGTCTAAAGTGGGAACATGTAGAAGATGTAGTTAATCTTGCAACCACAGATATTGATGTGATTGTAGTAGAGTACAAAAAGTGTTGACGACCATCTTCTGAGGTGATATAGTTTCCACAACAACTAAGAGAGGAGAGCACTGTGGAGACTAAAATCTTAATTCTTGCTGTGGTAGATACAACCGAAGGAGCTATATTCGAATCTGCAGGAGGGTATTTCTACCTACCATACGGAAAAAGAACTTCCGAGCCAAGTAAAGATTCAATCCTCAAAGTGTTCCCGTGTGCTTTCTGGCTGGAGATTTTGGTATAAGATTGCAGGAGATTTGGGAGAGAATTATGAGAAACAAGAAAGAGCTTTACTCTGGTGAGTGGATCAACGATCAACAGGTTGGAGAGGTAACCTGCTTCCGGTGTTTTACTCGGTACAATCTTAAAACTGCACCAAAAAGTGTTCCAAAGACTGATGGTTATTACATAAAAGAACCTCATTGCCCGAAATGTAAATGCCGATTATACTGGAGCAACCTGTAAAAGATTGACATCTGAAAACTACAGTGTATAATATACGCACAGACTAACAGAGAGCGATGTATTATGGTAATTTTTAACCGGGATGGTATCATAGTTAGACAGCACCCCTTCCTTGAATACTATCAAATTGAGCAATGGTGCTACGGGGATTGCAGTCACTCTTATGGGCAAAGTTGGGGATATCGCACAGTTTTTGAATCAACAGACCTTGACAAAGTAAGACAGAAAGTTTTAGAACTTATTAACAACAAGTGAGTATTGTGCCATGGTAACATTGGAAAGACGTAAAGCTATCGCCGCCACACTGGCAGACATCTTTTGGGATTGCAACTTAAAAGATACTCGAAATTGTGGCGCATCTGTAGATGTATTATTCCCACGGCCCACCATTGTTGCAATGGGAAACCTGTTAAACGTAGTGTACGGAGCATGGGACAAAGAAGGTGGATTCTATATCTGGCAACCTGACTACGGAGCCTGGAAAGAGGTAAGAGGTGCGGATGACTTTGGGCCTACAGTTGCTAAGATGGATGGCTGGCAAATTTATGTTGGAAACGACATGAAGCTGAAAGGTGAGATTGTTTACTGGTTACCTTAAGAGAATGCAGGAGATAAAGTTATGAACAAAGGGTGGACATTTGTAGACGGCGTTAAAAACATGCCTCTAGGAAAGTATATTGTAGCCATGGCAGATGAGAATGGCAAGGTGGATTTCGGAGCTTGCGAGGTTGTTCTTGCAGGATCTGGTAACTATGTGGACAAAACCGGGATAATTAACGGTCAGTTCTACTTTGATCACAACCCTGTTGTAGCGTATATGGCTATGCCAGAGTTCAAGTTCCCAAAGGAGGGTGCAGATGTTTAAGCTTAAATCTGCATGGAACATCGCTGTGGGGGACGAGATCCGTATCCCAGGTGGAAAGGCCATTATGAAGATATCTCGTATCGAGTACGAAGGTGATCGTATATTTCATATCTTTGCAGAGGATGGTCGAGAAATTTATATACAGGCAGGCTCTCACATCTATATTCGTAAGAAAGGGGACGACAAATGACAGAGATCATCATTTCAACTGCAGGGTATGTGTTCCTGACAATCATTGCACTGACCATTCTGGTGGTGGTATATGGAATTGTTATTCTCCCTATTCTTGAGACGATTAGTTTGTGTCGGTGTTGGAGAAAGGCTTACGGTCCACAGCCGTGGAAGGACTGGCCCCACCTGGTGCACATAGCGTTCTCTTATGCTTATGATCACGCCAGCAGTGCATGCATAACCGGGTATCACGCCCACAACTGGAGCTGGGAAGGGTTGAGGAAATGGAATGTTACAAAGACCATACCTCTGCGCATGTACAAACCTAAAAACAAAGACAGCTGATACTTGAAAATTCCTGGCATATCAAGTATAAGGGGGATTTCTAAAATGGATTTCCTCCTTTTGATATTTCACCGGGCCGGATATTTTAAAATTCTTAGAAAATCAGAAAATGGATCGAAAACTAAAATGGATTTTTCAGAGTAGGCGCGACAAGCTGAATAACTCATCCTATCGTTTGCACCATATTCCAGGCCACCATTATAGATTTCCCACACATGCTAACCTCCCTCTACTAGAACTTCCTCCACTTACCCTTGACCTTCTATGGTAACAATCTAACCACTATCTTGAAGTTGCGGTGCAGCTTTCCAGGTACTCGATCTACTTTTCATTTCAGGGCTTGGATTTTCTGAAAATTTTTCTCGATAAATTTCTCAGTACTCGATCTGTTTTTCGTTTTCTGAATCGGATTTTCTGGAAATCGTTCCGGCTCTCGACCTGAAATTTTTGGGGACGAAATCGATTTTTCGTTTTCAGAAATGGATTTTTAAAATTTCTATATGGGAATATTTTAGTGGATACTATTTTATAGGAAATTGTTACGGAGGGTAATTAGCGTGCTAATTAAATTTATTAAATGCGAGGAGTTCTCATTTAGAATTTTGAATGATAATCATTCTCGTTTGCAGAATAACGGGCAGGCCCGGTGATTGTCTCCCGGCCCCTACTGCCCCGGCTTGTTATTATAGTAACACACAGGACAAAGAAAGCAAGAAGTTTTTGCATAAATTTTTAGACGATAATGATAATCGTTCTCATTTCATGCAGCGCCCATCCCCGGTGGTTGTCTCCCCCGTCACCGGTGCCTGCCGTCCTTTCGATAGGTATATTTTGCCACCTGGCGGGGCCGCTGTCAACACTTTTCAAAAAAAAAAAAAAAATTTCTAACCTGATGCGCTGACCGCTGCAACCTGGCGGGGCCAGCCTGGCAGGGCCTAACTGACCAGGTAGGAGAGAATGAAGGCTTGCAAACCTGGTGGGCCTATGCTATAGGATAGGTAACAATTGAAGAGGAGGTACAAAAATGGAAGGTAATATGATCCCCCTGGAAAATGTAGCTATTAATGACGCTGAGGCTATCGCCCTGGTTGAAAAGGCTATGGCGGGAGCGTTGGAACATAAAGAAGAGTACGAAAAAATGATGGTTAACCTGGCAGGGGCGGCGGCTGGAGAATTCTACCCAAAAAATAATTTTAACTAATGGTTGACAGCTCGGACAGTTCTTGTTATTCTTATCCTCGCAAGGTGAACAACACCACACCAATTAACAGAGAGGATAAAAAAATCATGAACGCCTACGGAATTAAAGTACGTCGCAACACTCGCCAGGTGGTCACCAATCAAGTGATTTGCCGGGTGGATGTAACCATCAACAACGGGCAAGGCCTTTATAAATTTCGTCGCGGTCATAGCTATACCCTGCAACAGCTTAACCGTTGCGCCCTGACAAAAGGTCAGATCAACCACTGGTTTAATAAAAAATAATGTTGACATATGGTCTGACACAAAATACACTGAAATCGCAAAAGACACTAAGAGGATAAAATCATGAAAACCACTACCTTTAATTTTGATAATGCGGACTTTTCTTTTTCTGATGTCAAGAACTGCCGCCGTGATCGTGGATTTTACAAGGCTTATAATCTGGTGGGCCTGGACGATGACAATAATTTGCACGAAGTAGCTGAGATCCGGTATTATGCCGCCGCCAGTGGTAACACTCACTACTGCGTGTTTTGGATTCACGACAACAAGAACAATAAGTACGGTTATACTGGCGGCAAGGCGAGCGGTCACGGTTACGATAAAGCTAACGCAGCACTTGAGAGTGCATTAAATGCTATGGGGATCACTGCCGACGGCTGGATCTACGAAGAAGAGTTTTTGTCGGCACTTGCTGACCACCTGGGCTATAAAAAGCACATTGTGACATGCGCCCACGAATAAAAATCATTGACACGCTGCAAAATTTAAGTAAACTAGACACAAAAGGCGGGAATGTTTCCCGCCAGCACAAAGGAAAAAGATCATGAATAAGAACGTACGCCGCATCATGAACGAACTGGCAAACGATGAAAAAATTATTGACATGCACTTAGTGAACATTTGCCGCCGTTGTGTAACCTATAACAACCGCGCCGCAAAAGCGCGTGAGATGAACGCAAAAGGCACCTTAAAGCCCTTTCAGGTGGTTGTAAAATCTATAACCAGTGCAGCAGGCCGGGCGCATGACCACAACAACGGGAGCACTAATATTGATCCGTCTTACGTAATGAAACGGATCCGGACTTGCAAGAATAAAGAGCAGGTGTATAATGTCATAGACTGGTTGGATTCTATGGGCGATGTGGTTTACAATAGGTTTTCTGCAGCTATCGAGATCCAGCTTGACAGGTTGGACGGTAAAGTACTGAAAACTTACTAAGTTTATTTTTAGATGGCCTTGACTTCAGGGCCATCAATAAAGTAAACTAATCTCAACTAAGCGAAAAAAGGGGGCTTTAAGATGAGCACTACACGCCAATACACAAAGGTAACTATTATCGTTTGCGTTGTCGGTTACATCCTGGCGCAAATGTTAATGAGTAGCGCTAACAGTTTTGCAAAATTTTTCTTAAATTTTTAATTGACAAACTAACTTAGATCGATATACTTAAACACGTAAACGGGAAAACTTCCCAGAGCACACAAAAGGAGAAAACACCATGACTACTATGACCGCCGCAGAAAAAGCTATGCAGATCGCCGCGCTGAAAAAACAGATCGCAGACCTTGAGAACAAGATCGATAACTTTGAAATCGACGAGGACAAGTACGACGAAAACTATGATGAATGGTTAGACGAGATCTACGGCGAAATTATGATCGGAAACATTTCTTTTCTTCCGTCGCGTATCCTCAAGGAGCTAGATCCTATCGCTTACCGCTGCGGATTTAGCGACTACATCGACAGCCTGGATATTGAGGAAGATGAAGAATACCAGGAACTACAGACAGAGTTAGAAGAAGCAAAAGAAGAGCTTGCGGAGCTGGAAGAAAACGAGTAAGATTATTTTTAGATGGCCTTGACTTCAGGGCCATCAATAAAGTAAACTTTATACTGTTAACACTGAACTAATTCAGAGGAGTTAAAACCATGGCAGCACTAATCACCAAATATTATGCCCCTACCAACACCAAAAGCGCCCGTATCATGGTAAAAGGCTTCGGACGTAAAAAGGTTTACACCTGGGATTATGCCTTAGACACGGAAGACAACTACACCAACGCGATGACCGATTTTATTAATGATCTGAACACGCGGATCTTGACAAATTATAAAATTACCGATATTGCCTATATAGGGGAAGGCGGGATCTGTTTTGTCGGTATCGTCAAATAAGCTGTTTTTTCGGTGGTCCTGGTAGCAGGGCCATCTATAAAGATAGTTTATCAACACAATGAAAGGAGAAAGTACATGATCAGCGGGGCAAGTTTTATTATTGGCGCTATTGCTACGGCTTTAATTGTAAACAAGATCCAATCTAAAAACGAAAAAGAGAGCAACGCGCTCACAGAATACCCATTTTGGGTATTCAACGACAATGAAGACTACATTATCAAGTACAAGAATGAGAAGGGCGACCAGGTAACACCGCGACCGATCCCAGCTTACAAGATGCAAGAAACACTATACCGCCTAAAGGCTGGAGGCGCAAAAATCGTAGACTTTTGGGGATATGATTGCAAGGATCAGGAGGTTATAAAGCGCCGTATCCGGGCTATTCAGGCCAATATTGAAGTTAGCAAGGGGGGAATATATGAAGATTAATTTTGAGAAGATTGTAAAGCGATCTCATGATTCCAAAGAGCTGCCGGAACGACGCCAGCGTAACAATAAACTGAATAAGCCGAAAAGATTTGGGAAGATCTGGCGAAATCACTATGATCGCAAATTACCCAGCCTGCTTTTGGAACGTGAACGACAAGCGGAACGATACCGCCACAAAGACAAATAGCAACCAACGCCCCGCCATTGTGCGGGGTTTTTTATTTCTATCCTACGAATAGCGCCCCTGGTTGGCCCCACAAACGCCACAAAAGCCCCTACCTATGCAATCCCCTTTATTAACCTGAAAACATCACCCAGGGCCGTTTTATGGTGTTAAAAAATATCATTGACAGTGATTTTATTTAAAGCTTGACACCTTGGAATAGTCCGGATATACTAACCACATCAAAGCAAGAAGGAAGGAGTAAACGCCATGCGTAAATTGAAAAATTTTGATAAGGTAGATGTAGTACTGAATAATTTTTACTACTGCAATAATAAAGCCGTTTGGTGGCGTGATAGTTCCACCGATAAAGTTAAGGCGCGCTTTCTCCAGGGGCACTGGCAAGGCCGTCCAGTGATTAAAATCATGGGGCAATTGGTAGCGTTTAAAAATTGCCGCTGTGTTGATGACGTTGAAGAGATTTTAAGCATTTTGCGCCACAATAATTTAAAAAATAGTGTTGACAAGTAAATCTCGATAAGTATACTTAAACACACAGGCGGGAAAACTTCCCGCCACTAACAAAGAAAATAGGAGAAAATATCATGACCACCGTTAACATTACCACAGGTTACAATTTATCTTTCGACGTGCTGACCGATGAACAAAAAGAAAAAGCTATTGAAATGGTCCGCGAAAGAGAAGAACACAGCGGGGATAACTTTTTTGCAGAAAGTGTAATTGAAGACTATAAAGAACATATCTTTCCAGAGTATGGCCTTGAAGATACCAAGGTACATTGGTCCGGCTTTTGGTGCCAGGGCGACGGCGCGTCAATCAGTGCGGAAAACGTGGATTTAGAAAAATTCTTGCGTAAAGTCAAGTCTCTGACTAAATTCCGCTCAATTCGTCACTTGTTCGGCACAATGCACGATGGCGAGCTATCCGCAAGTGTTGAGCGTGATCCATATAGCCGCTATAGTCACGAAAACACTGTAAGCGGGTACATCGATACTACATGGCTAGACCTGACCGCCAAACAAGAAAATAAAGTGGAAGATCTGGAAGAGCTGATCACCGAGACGGTACGGGAGCTATCCCGCAAGGTTTACGTAGACCTGGAGGAGGCCTATCTAGAACAGTTCACTACCGAAAACCTGATCGGCCTTATTGAGGCCAATGATTGGCGGTTTGATGTGGATGAATATGGAGAGATGAGTTTTTCATAAATAAGTGTTGCAATAATCTAAAAACCTGCTATATTAAAACTCAAGGGGCAAGACGTTTGCCCCCCACACAAAACAAAGAGGAAAACATCATGAAAAACACTACTAAAGCTATTGACACCGTCATGTTTAACCTGGTTACCTTTCGCGAGGATATGAAAGATCTTCCACGTGAAACAGTGTGCGATCACATTGAAAACTATCGCAAACTAATCAAAGAGTTGCCTTTAAAACGTGATCAGTATGCGGCTAACGCCATGCTTAATGCCATGATCAAAAAGATGATCCAGTGTGATTTAACTCTGGCCTATGACTATGCGGGTGGTCGTTTTGCAGTATACAATCAGCCCGTGCCCGGTATGGGCACCACCGAAGAATTGCACGCGTTAAATCTGAAGCAAGATGTATGGGATAACATGCCCCGCGTGGTGGTGTGGGCAGAAAGCGGAAAGATTTACGGCGATAATTTTTAATCAGGTAACAGGCGGCAAATATGCCGCCTTATTGTTAAACAGAGCTGCAAAAGAGGTACATAGAATGGAATTTATTATTTTGGCTGTAGTAGTTGCCTTGTTCAACGCCTGGATAGCTGGCAAAATAGGTAGATCCGCTTTTCTATGGTTTGTTATATCTATTTTCCTGGGAGTGGTTGCAACCATTGTACTAGTTATCCTTGCAATTGTTGACAAGGATAATAATAAGAAGGGTAAAGTATTTTCCGACCTGTATGACGCCCAAACTTTTGTTAACGCCTATTATAGTGATCTTCCGGTCTCCTTGCGCTGCAGCCTGGCGCAACAAGTTTTTGATGAGGCTAAAACCAGAGATCAAGCCCATGAGATATGTTTAACTGAGGCGGATCGCCTATTTGAGAGGAATAGAAAATATGTGGGCCAGCCGTTTAAATAATACCACGTTAATTAATCCCTTTAATGAAGATTTGAAGCCAGCCGCCTGGCGTGATGGATTCAATAACGAACGCTTTATTTTCAGGCCTGATCTTGAGGAATTTTATAACAATGGATCGAACAACAGCGGAGATAATTTTTCTTGTGGTGTGCGTGGTGATAGGACTCCTGGGGGCCATTGTAAACCACGTCACTACTAACAGGAGGGAAGGGGGAGACGATGACAACCAAGGATAAGCCATGCGCTGATAAGGTGCGCCGTGTTATGGTATGGCTTGAGATCATCGCCCTTGAAATATTGTTAGGCGTAGGGATGTATTTTATCTCTGTAAGTAACTGATAACGGCCCCCGATCCCTGGGGGCCTAACTTTTTTCAAAAAATTTTTCTTCCGGGGTGTTGCAATCCGGTCCTGAATATGGATAATAACAATCAACGGGGAGACACTCCCCACCACACAGACAAAGTTCCAGAAGGGGAAACAAAATGAGCAACAATATCCGCGTTATTAACTTCAAAAAAGAAGAAAAAATTGCTGTGCTGGTTGATGGTCAAGAAATATTCAAGGGGTATTATGAAGATCATCAAACGGCGATTAGTATCACTCGCGTGATTGGTTACCATAATTTTTACCCTCAAGGCGCTGAGGCAGCAGTAAAACGAATTAAAGAGATTGTAGGCCTGTAAAATTTATTTTTAGATGGCCTTGACTCCAGGGCCATCAATAAAGTAAATTTAAACCCTGTTAAAATAATCAGTGCAAAAAGGAGGAATGATCATGTTTATCCAGGCTAATAATCTTTATTTCTTTGATGGTCAGATCGTAGACGGCGTGGAGGTGGAAATCACCGGGTGCCCTGGCGGTCAGGTTATGACTTTTCGGAATAATGCCTTTGATGATTCTCATATCGTTATGAGAATGGAAGTTAGTAAGCTGGATGACAAGAAAACACTTATCGACTATTCCGTCAAAGATCATCCAGACTACCACATGATCTATGGTGATTTGTGCATTGTTGACCGTGACAAGGTGAACGGCATTGTTATAGCCATTGTGAACGATGTTTTCTCTGAATAATTCCGGCAAATGATGCAAAATAAGGCCCCTAGCAGGGCCTGCAGCGATATAATCACATAAAGGCTATGCGGTTGCATGGCCTTTATTATTTTAGCGTTACAGCGGCCCCAAGGCGCTTAAAAATTTTTTAAAGAAGTACTTGCATCAAGCCCTACAATATGGATAATAGGACGTGTCAGGGGGGAGGCCCCAATCATTAACCGGATAGATAGGAGTTAAAACCATGGCTATTGTTACCGCTGGCGATGTAGTAGAAATGGAAGCAAAATACTTAAAAGCGGGTATGCATATCCTACGCAACGATCTTGAACTGGTCCTGACAATGGTTGACTATAACCCAGGGCAAGATTATCCAAGTGTTGACTACTTTTTTGAGTATGTTGATGAAGAGTTGAAAGAGGATGAGGCCTATTGCGGTGAGTTCTGCAACTTCTTTTGTCCTGATGAGGTTGTAAAGGTTATCTATCAACCTGGCGTAGCTTTCCCGCTGCACGCTATCAATAAATAAACCTGGCGGGGCCGAAAAGGCCTCCGCCTGAAATTATGAAAAATAAAAAGAGGCAAACTATCATGATGGAACAAATTAAACGCGCTGAGGCTATTAATGGCAATGTGATCTATTTTGTCAGCAATAACGAAAAAGGCGTACCATATGCGGCGGTAATAGTACAGCCTGACGGCGATTATTGGTTTACTGTGTACGGCGCTTACTCTTTTGGGCGTCCAGTGCATGATAAAATTTTGAAAGTAGCGAACCCTACCGGGAAGAATATCACAGCAGAAAAATTTTTTGAAAAATAGTTGACATGGCCTTATAAGACTGTAGAATATAAATCAAAGGGGGCAACAAGCCCCACCAACCACAAAGAGGATAAAAAATCATGGCTATTATTGCAAAGACTGAGATCGTAGGCTTAGATTCTATTCTCCTCGCATATGAGGAAGCTATAGAAATGTATGTGGTTTCCTATGGTGAATATATCCGTGAATATAAATCTATTGATCTGGCTTTTGAATGTTATATTCGCCAGGTTAATAAAGCGTACGATGATTATCGTTAAAATAGTTTGACAACAAACAACCATCTAACAAAGCATAATACATAAGGCGGTGGAATGGTCCGCCACCTGGAACAAGAAGAGGAAAACAAGATGAAACAGAAATTAATTGATGCGGTGATCCTGGTTATTGCCCTGGGTATTGGCCTGATTGCAACCATGGCTAATATGATCTTGTCTTCCAACGGTATCGGGTGAGGTTGGCAAATGATCACTAACAAAACAGGCAAAACAGAATTTTTACGCAACTTACAGATCGGCAAGCCTGAGATCTGGCATTGCACTAAAGCACCACGTGACGAAATGAAAGACTTCACCGCCACGCTGCAACGGGTAAAGATATCCATCACGCAGAAAAAGGCCTTGATAGTGGTGGAAGGTGAGATCCCTCAAACCGTTGTTATAGTTGAACGTACAGCATAGTTTAATTTATACCGATACCCGAAAATTAACCAACAAAGCATAAACAGGCGGTTACCGCCGCCTTAAACGTAGCAGAAAGAGGATAGACACAATGAAAAAGATGATCGCAGTGGTTGCCCTGGTTGTTGGACTTAATGCGCCTGTAATGGCTAAAGAGCTGGCAAAAGAGGTTAATCTAACGGATATTCATGCCGTCAATCAAATCGGGGTTACTTATCGCTTATGCCTTGCCGCTAAAACTTTCCAGGACGGCACGACAGAGTGCTACGGATTCGAGGGTATCCGGTGCGGTGAGCTTGCTCGCGACCTTAAGGAAGATCCAGACCTGGAAGATCTGCCCATCACCGTAAACGGTAAAGCTTACGTAAACCGTTAACCATGAGAAAGATAATCATCACCTTGGGGATTGTGGCGGGATCGCTGGCGCTCTTTCCCCTTATGGTTAGATATGTGCTGATTAATGTTGTCCTGGTAGTCAGCGATCTGGTGTTATATATTAACTCATTGTTTTAGGCGCGATAATGACAGCGGAAGAAGTTAAAAAAGTACTGGCGGTACTGCGTTATCATAATCATTGCAAGGTGAAGAATGATCCTGATTATCTTGATTCATCCCTTGAAGAGGATACACTACAAGCCATAAGCAACATGCAAGAATTGCTTAAGCGTATGACAGAGAAAAACCGACCGGACTACATAGGGGGTAAAATATGATCGCTATTACGCCAACCGTTTTAGATTGGTATCGGCAACGCATAGCGCCTCCGCTGGCTATCTTCAAAGATGCGGAAGCAAAACAACGCCGGATCTCAATACATGAGATCATCAACCTTAACGCTGGAGGCACACCATACCGCCCAGGACCTGGCCGTGAGATGGACAATACGTTAGCGATCCTGAAGATACGCCGTAAACGGTCCTCCCTTACTCTGGACTCATTACACACAATGCAGCCTCCGTTCCAGGTGACCGGGAAACGGATCGCCAGGTCCTGGACAAAGGCCAATGATCGGACCGTATAAATAAAAGTGTTTTGGTACTGATTTTGGGGTTGACTTGTTCGGCCCCTTTTGCTATTCTTATTAAACGGGCGGCACTTGGGAACAGGGGGAGACAATCACCGGGCCTGCCTGTCATATAAGAACTATAAAAACCGTTGACATCTGCCATGGGGTGAGGTAACATTTATCTTGAAGGGGCAAAAGTGCCCACACAACAACCAGGAGAGAGGAAAACACTATGTCAAGCTGGATTAATCAAGAAGTCGAATCACGTTTTAATGCTATTTGGGATCTCATCGAAAAAGAGGACGGAACATCAAGCCCCTACCTCAACAATTTGGAATTCCATTTTGTGGAAGCGATGAACGCAGAACATGATCACGAAGGTGGCGCGGATGAGTTCGCTAAAGGTTATGGCTTTAACAATGCCAACGAAATGATCGAGGCGGTCGTACTCCAAGCTGAGGAAGATTATCAATTAAAAACGCTTGAATTCTGCCGCCATAAGTAATAAGATAATGACACGGGCCAAAAGGCCCACTAATCAGAACCGCACAAAGAGGTAAACATCATGAAACGTCTTGATCAGCTCAAATTAGTTCAATATATGGCTTATCGTGTTCTTGAAGTCCAGAAAGGTAGCAAAAAAGAGGTTTGCGAGAAAGCTTATAAGATCTTCACTCGCAAAAAAGATGACTGGATGCTACGCCAGACTAAAAAGGCTGACATCTTGGGGTACCTGGAAGAAGAGATCCGCCTTGAAGAGCAAGAAGAGATCCGCCGTAGTGAGGCAGATTATCAGGCAGCTTGGGAAAACTGGATGAGCAACAAATAATACAACAAGTTACATGGTCAGGGGCAATAAAGCCCCTTGATCACATAAAAATTATGCTATCCCTGGTTGACAGGGATCGGCAGTTTTGCTATATTCTTTTTTGAAGGGAAGTTGTAAGAAAATTAACTAAGAGGTAAAAACACCATGAACATTAAATCTAATAATCCGGCATATAGCTTTGATAACGCTTTTTGTCACGGTCCGGCGGCGAAAGGATTCGAAATCGATGGTAAACTAATTATTGTCAATGTTGACGGGGAAGAGGTTGCAGTATATCCGGTGGCAGACGTAAAAAGCCGTTTACAATGCCGCATGGATGTTACCGCCTATCAGCTTGATCCGGTCCGCATAGTTGCCCTGGTCCTGGAAGAAGAAATTAAAGCCATGCACCATAGCAACAGATTTATTGGTGACGCGCAGGATAATATGAAAGTATGCCGCCATAAAGTTAATGAAGTGCTTAAAGAGTACGGCTATAAAGATCTTATGATCAAACGTGAGGAAAAATTCCGCTACCGTAACGACCTGGCAAATCGGATTTTTGAAATATACGAATCATTATAATTTTTTAACTGAATTATCAAGGGGCTTAGGCCCCTTTCTTTTTGTCTGCTCTTCTCCTACCATAAACGGCCCTACCTGGCAAGTGGAATAATTGACTAGCCATCAATCCCGCATACTGTACAAATATACATGGAAAATAACTATTGCATAATTTTTCATTGTGTGGTAGCAAGTCCATTTTTACCCGTTTTCTCTCCCAAAAGTGCACGTAATGCCGCTATTGCACAAATTTTAACCTGATGCACATCTCCAATATCTTGTCAACAACTAAAAATCTTTATAAGTCATACACTTACACAGCATCGAAAGCGTGTTCTACGCGAAAAATCGAGTATAACTATAGCCGCCAGATCTCAGAATTCACGTACGCACGCCATTCTATAGCCTGCAAAGTATTTATTCCAACCACAGAATAACGGAATAGTCAATACCTGCATAAAATAATTATTCGTGTAAACTGCATAACATAAATCAGCTCAGGTGTCAACATTTTTCGTAAACAGTCCGAAATTATCACGATGAGTTATCATAAACAGAGAAATCTTTAGTCGTCTAATGTTTACTGTACATTACTATACTGACTGGAATCATTAGATGACTAAGAGAAAGATAAGAAATAATTAATAATGTAATTATTTTACCTGTAACAATAAGGCAACTATGCAAACGAATGGCATGGCGCGACGGAGTCGCGACATAATATAAAAGCAGTAACCATCACCCCCGTGATAGTTTGTCTGCAAACTATTAATCAGATCATAGTTGCCTTGTATTTAGTTAATCGTGACATAACAAGCAAGGCAACTATAGATCTTCTAATAGTTGCCCTGCTTTTATATTATGTCATAGAAACACCCGAAGGGGTGACCAAAGGTCACCTGGCATAGCCAGTGAAAGATTGTAAACAAGTTAATTATTATCATGCAAACGAATGGCATGGCTTATCATCTCTGTGTAAATAGTTTGTTTGTAAACAGTTTATACGTGAACAGTTAGCTGTGTAAACTATCAGGCATGTCAATTATGCCCGGTGTGTTTAAGGTGCCCAGTATGTCAGACAAGTTTTTCTCCTCTTTGTCAAGTGCTGCATGAAAAATTTACAAACTGGTATGGTAGCATTTTTGCGGCCCTGTTTACATTCAGTAATGTATGTATAATCCTTGTTGTGTGGGCGTTTAGACGTCTAGACGGTTGGAAGTCCACAGGTCAATATCTAATCTATCGGCTGCTAACTATATCCCACACAAATAGTAAGAAATATAATTGTTATGTGTGTAAACAGTAACTCATGTTATCAATCCCTGTATGGATCGCCAGTGGTGCGCATAATGGGTATTATGTTAAATTGCCCGTAATGATAACTATTCTCACAATGATAGGTATTCTCATTCCCCCACACAAAATAGATTGCAAATGTTGTGCCACTATGTGAACGGCCTCACCTATTAATTTGCCTCACTGCCTCGATATTTGAGAATTATTATAAGAATGAGAAGTATTCCCATTCCGTCCGCCTGGCAGCACTCCAGTCGCTACCGCTCATGACAGGGCAGAACTGGGTCCATTCAGATATTTCTGGCTGACTCTTCAGGCCTGTGTGGGAAAAGCCAACCTCTCCGGCGGCGGCGGGGAGGGGTTTGTCAGGAAAATTGCAGGTCAATTAAAAAATTTACGGGGTATATGAAGCGCTCTTCAGATAAGGCATGTATTATGGGATGAAACCCTCTTCAGGCAATGATATTTGTGGGTGTGATATTTGCTGGAAAGCCAGATATGACGGGACTCCCGGCGGGGCAGGGGTAGTACAGACAGGGAAAATATGGAGGATGTGGTTGGGTAAATTGATCAGGCAGGTAGAGTATGGAATATGTTACAGGTATGTTAAATAGGGAGGCTGAATATCTGTAGGATTTGTGTGTAAAATCAAAGACTTAAGGGGTGTTGTGGTATTTTCTATAAATAATTCAAGTTTAATAGGCAATATTTGTCTCTATCCGCTTTGTGTGGTAAACAGATTCAGATTAGATTGGTTTACAAGTGTATACATAATATACAAATTAAAGATACAAGAAACCCCCCTCCCCCTTCGGCTACCATTCACCTTTTCCTCTGACTGGTACTTAAACACTTATTCAGACTTTTCAGGTTATCACCCATATACCATATGGCAGTGACTGGTGTCCTCCGGCCCCTCTTTCGTCACCCGTCCGCTTCGCCATGCTAATGCCATAGCCAATGGTTCGGTTGTTCACCCTGTTCACTCAGGTGTATCTCCATACCCCTTCAAACCGAAGAGAACAGAAAACCCGAATTACTCGGTAAAAGAAAAGAGAAGAACTTAATTTTATCAGGATAGGCAAGAATGTCAAGGCATGACTGCTCACTAAACAAGCAAACAGTCATGTGTGGGAGGTAAGTGATTGTGGTGGTAGGAAATTTAGTTGAAAGATGTGTTATAGGTGCTCCCAGCACTTTAGCCGGGTAGCTAATTGTGTGTCAGTCCAGTGGTTCATCACCTACTTCACTGAAATCAATGTTCATGGTCTCCTCCCAACCATCAATCTCAGCACCAGAGTAGAGATCTTTAGGACTTACTCCCAAAGCCTCAGCAACAGAGTCTATATTTAACACCTCTGGCAGGTATGATTCATCGAGTTCAAGGTAAATCAGGCCACGAGTGTTGTCAGCTCCACCAAATATTTCTATCTTCATGAAATCTCCTCTGGAAATGAGAATGTGAACAGGGTTTATATGTTCCAATGCACTGGAATTATGCACGTTTGCCTCTTCAGGCCATGCTTTAGCATGAGGAACCTGTGTGGGCTCGGTGCTTCATAGTCTACCACCTCTGAACTCTTCGTGCTCAGGCATAA
>ENA-UADI01000016-UADI01000016.1-human-gut-metagenome-genome-assembly--contig:-NODE-16-length-54415-cov-6.637748_pt1 | contig 54415 bp, 47 predicted proteins | sample MGYA00244261_ERZ654257 | MGnify/ENA primary metagenome ERZ654257 (study PRJEB26926, sample SAMN06165243) | human gut metagenome | biome: ENVO:00009003; feature: ENVO:2100002; material: ENVO:00002003...
GAGATCCTGAGATGTCTCGTGGGCTCGGAGATGTGTATAAGAGACAGGTGCATTGCCATCCGTTAACCTCTGAACATCAACTCCCAATAAGAATCATAGGAATTAAAACTCTCAATTTCAGTAAGTTAACTAAATTCTATTGATTTTGACAGCCAATTAAATCTTCTCGGACTAATTATTTTTTATCCGGATTCCCATTTTTCACCCGGACCTATACCTCCCCTCCCCGTTCCGCGCTATAACCGCTCCGATACTCTGTTCCCGTGAGGTGCAATCATGAAAACCCGTGCTGACAATAACGATGCTTTTCCCGAAAGCGGCAATGTGCGTATGCGGCAGGTGGTCCAGTTTCTGGCGATGAGTGAATCGTCGGTTTACCGCCTGATTAAAAACACCGACTTTCCCCGCCCCGTCCACCTATCTTCCCGACTGGTGGTTTTCGATGCCGCTGAAATCCGCCAGTGGCAGCAGCGCCGTACCGCCATCCGTTAATCCACGCTCAGGGATGAGCCGACCGATACCTCATCATGAAACGCGCCCCTTTTCTCTGTAAGCAGTCTCCGGACCGCACGCTCGAAGTGGTGATCCTTGCCGGAAGCCTGGCATGGGAGACCTCACGCGACTGGCGAAAAGATCCTGACCGGGAAGATGATATTCCTCCGGTGGTACTCGGCCCGGATGAACTGGCCGATCTGGACAACCTGACCATAATCAGGCCCGACACGCTTTACGTCCGGGTACTTCGCACCGGCGATATCCGCGAAGAGGAGTTGCTGAAAATCGCCGTAAAACTGGCGCACGCGGGTGTGCAGATGGCCCGGCTGATGAGCCCTGACGGTGAGTTACTGGAGAACTGGACCGGGCAGCTTGAACGCCTGCGACAGGAAAGGCCTTCCGATATCCTGCCGGATCACTTCCGCCTCGATGAAGAAGCGCTGTGGTTTGACAAGCTCACCGAACGACGCGACGGCGAAAGCGACGTCCAGCCCCAGCGCATCTGTTCCCCTCTGCGACCGGGTCGCCCGCTTCCACGGCACCGCCTTTCGTGCCTGGCTGACCTTCCTCACCGGCGACCTGGACGCCAGCACCACGCTGGCGAGAGAGTTACTTCGCCGCTACCAGACGGCCCTGATGCCGGACAACGCCGGAAATCAGGTGCAGCGCATCGTGGCCCGCTTTGCGCTGCTGGCGGTGGCCGGAGAGATAGCGACGCTGCAGGGCATTACGGGCTGGCAGGAAGGCACGGCGTATGAGGCGGTCCGGATCTGCCTGCACGCCTGGCTGAACGAGCGCGGCCATATTGCCAACCAGGAGGATGAAGGCGTGCTGGCGCAGATCAAACGGTTCATCACCGCGCACCAGTACAGCCGTTTTGCCTCGTGGGATGGCCCGGACCGCCCGCTGAATATGGTGGGCTTTCGCCGGGTGGAAAAAGATCCGCTGACGGGCGAGGAACACACGCTGTTCTTCATCCTGCCGGAGGGCTGGCGGGAAATATGCCGGGGATTCAGTCCCGCAAGTGCGGCCAGATTATGCCAGGAAGCAGAATGCCTGCTGCCCGGCAGCGACGGGAAATACCAGTCGCAGGTTCGCCTGCCGGAGATCGGCAAAGCCAGGGTCTACCGGCTCACCTCCCGCATCCTCAGTATCTGAGTGCCATCTCGCGTGTCTTAAATAAAGGTGGTACAGAATGGGACAAGTGGTACAGAGTGGGACAGCCGTTGCTGAATCTGTCCCACTTTTCCGACTGATGTTTTTCAGGTGGTACAGCGCAAGGCCACGGCTGGCGCGGTTGTACCACTTGTCCCACCTGTACCACCTCAAAAACAGAAGGAATGAAAATGGCGAAAAGGGACTGAAAAGGCAAAGGCTGAAAGGAAGGGAGAATAAGGGGAACGGGCCTGCTCTTAAAGGGTCAAATAGCTCGGTATAAATTGATTCCTAACGTATAAAAAAGACATCAATTTCCAGAGCCACTAATTAGTTTGTTTAGTTACAAACGATATGGTCCTGTGAATAGTTATTTTCATAGAGTCATACAGATAAAATCATCGTCCCTTGTTCATTATCTGACGAAAAAAGGAAAATACCATGAGGCCACAACAAGCGTTCAACATGAACGTTTAGTGCATATAAGTCCTCTCTAGTCCAAGATGGTTGCTTCCAGAAGCGTTCAAGATCATGTGCAAACACATCCACCCACCCAGCAAGTTCACGTGCGGCGATTGCTGCACCTACATCAGTATCAGAGTTTAGTAACGGTGATTTACTTATTCCCTGTAAATGGCCGATTAATCGAGCCATAGCAATCAAAATATCAGCTACTGCAGCATGCACAGTCCTAAACAATTTTGAATGATTGTTGTCTATTTTATGTTCTTCTTTTGCGCTAACTATCTTAAAAAAATTCGAATCAAGGGCTCTAATTACGTAATGTGAAAACTCCTGTTCTAATAATCCTTCGGCTCCAAATTCTGCACTTGCAAAAGCATAATAATAGGCACGCAGAGCCTTTCGCATAGCACAATGCATAACAGCTGGATGATTATTCATCATTACGGGCTCCAGCAGGAATTCTGGAAGTACATACTCAAAGTGATTAATTGTATGAACAATAAATAATGATGAAACAAGAAGATGAATAGCTACTTCCCTATTTTGCAGATCTTCACCAGCCAAAGCATGAGCATAATCTTGATGAAAGACAATGCGTACTTTTATTATCCCATTCCGCTTGACTAAAAGAGCAGCACCACCTTGAGCAAGGTAATCTGCTTCACTTTCTGGAGTTTCATTTCCATCAAAACCACGTTCGATATCTTCAAGTGCCTTTTCACAATTAGATGCATATGTAATTCCATCCAATCGTGAAAGATCCAGCCATTGGCTTAGTTTTGCCACAACCCCCTGAACTATCTCATTAATATTCTCAATATCATCACTAAGCCCATCATTAAAAGTAATCTGATAGCTAAATGAAGGACAAGAGATACTTTCCGCAACATTTAAATTATCATAGGCCTTATGTTCACATAGAGTATCCAATGTGTCATGGACAAGATTATCCATTCTATTTTTCCATCGCCCACCAATATTTTTACGTAAATATTCATGAGCAGATGATGCAGCAATAAATAATTCATCACTGCATTCCGAGGCGTCATCGTTGAATCCAGATAGGTCAACATTGATATTACTCGCTCGAACTCCAACAAGTAGTTTCTCGGAAGTAAGAGGCATGATGACAGTAGAGATAGAGGAGGCCATAATATAGGGAAGGTAAACACCCTCTTCCTCATCAAAACCAATAGCTATGCAATCTGGCATAATCGCCCCTTCTTGCGGGGCAGGGAAAATACGCCATAATAATGATTCGAGAGACTGCTTCCGAGCCTCTACAACAACACCATTATTAAGTACCTTTTTATGGCCATAACTAATAGCATCCTCAATACCAGTGAGAAGTTGAGTGAACAAGGGCTGTAATTGAAAGTAAAATGGATTTGCATCACCTAAAAAACTTTCTTTTGCACTCATAAATAGCATTCGCTCTATCGAATCTTTTGGAATGCCAATTTCCTCCGAAACACCCCCCAAGGATTTAGCTATTTCCGGATTTCTATTGAAAGAAGATGCTATATGTTCACTCCATTTTTTATTTGTTGTAGGTTCATCCAGCCCTAAAAGAGATATCATTAACGTTTTATCAGATATTACATCAGCTAAGCCAGAGATAAGTTTTTGTGTGCCATGGCCAAATATACTACGAAGGCTTTTACTTCTAGGTGTTAAATGTGCAATTACTTCTGCAGCAATAGATGCCTCGACATCAGTACCAACGTTTTTTTCCCGCAATATGCGAAGCAATTCCCCTAATCTACCTTCATAATCCGTCAGTTTATCATCAAGAGTTTTATTTGCATCATTTGCTGGCTTAGAGTAAAAATCCCTTTGTGCTGCCACACTATCAGTTTTAGATATGAACATTTTATCTCTGCGATAAACGTGTGTTTGCCCAGATTGCTGGCATATGAGAAACCCGCGCAGGAATAACTGTGGTATATAGTGCTGTTTTCTGCCTGACATACTGATCCCTCAAATATTTTACTTCAGATCATTTCTAATTATTTGGTGATAATAATAAAGTGCGACCGGGGTTACGCTTTTTAAACCGATGATATTGAAGAATCAATTCAGCTAAATCATCGTCAACAGCATAAAAATACGCTTCCGGTACATCAAGCGCTGCAGCCAGCTTACAGACGAGTTTGAAATCGGGTGCATGGACTTCCTTTTCATACGAACTGATCCGCGCGCTTGCGGATTCTTCATCCAGCCCTGCGAGTACACCCAGTTCCGCTTGCGTCAGATCAGCCCTGACTCTTGAAATCTTTAATCTTTTACCAATCACGATTGCCACCCTGCACCTGAACATGCAGGAATTATCCCTTTCTGGGCAGCAACCATCTTCAGGCATTCCCTTATCTATTCATGTATTACTTGAATTTTGATTACATTTAGAGCAATATTCAAGAATTGCGTGATTTATCACGGTTAAAAAGAGAAAACCGATGAAAAAGTCAACAACCAAAGACTGGCACCCCGCCGACATCGTTGCCGCCTTACACAAACGCGGTACCAGTCTGGCGAAACTGTCGCGGGAAGCGGGGCTGGCCTCGTCAACGCTGTCGAATACCCTGACGCGCCCGTGGCCGAAAGGCGAGTGGCTGATTGCCATCGCGCTCGACATGCATCCATCAGAAATCTGGCCCGGCCGTTACCTCAATTCCAGTAACAAACGTGAACCCCGAAAACCGCTTCACCCGATGACAACAACCGACAACTCCGGGACATAACGACCCGCGCTGTGAGTGGCAGGACGCATTAACCAACGACACCTGACAGGAGAGTTGTTTATGCACACCGAACCACAACCATGCACCATCGCACCACTCGCAGGAGGCCGCCATGTTTCTGGTCTCCCTGGCTGAAGGCTTCATCCACCTGTTCCAGGCCGCAGGCAAAATCTTCCTCGACATGATGACCGGGCTTATCCCGATGCTCATCTGCCTGCTGCTGGCCATCAACTTCCTGATGAAGCTGGTTGGCACCGTACGGATGGAGAAAGTCGCCGCCCTGCTCGGCCGCTCGCGCATCCTCACCTACGGCGTGCTGCCGGTACTCGGCTGGTTCTTTATGAGCAGCCCCGGCGCGCTGACGCTCGGTAAGCTCTTACCTGAGAAGAGTAAACCCGGCTATGAAGATGCACTCGGCACCACTGCCCACCCCCTCACCAGCCTGTTTCCCCACGTGGTGCCATCGGAGTTGTTCGTCTGGCTCGGCGTGGCCGCCGGGGTTAAGGAGCTCGGTCTGCCCGTCACCTCGCTGGCGTTGCGCTATATCGCTGCCGCCATGCTGATTGGTTTAATTCGCGGGATTATCACCGAGTACCTGTTCCTGCGGCTCAGCAGGCGGGGGAATGCGCCATGATGATTTACTGCGCGCGTATCGTCGCCATCGGGCTGTTTGTCGCCGACGGCCTGACCGACAAGATGCTCATCACCTTCGACAGCAACGGGCCGAAGGACTGTCTCGATTACTCCCTGTCGCTGGAGCCGTCGTTCCGGGAAGAGAGCCTGATGATACTCCCCGGCGACCGCCTGCTGCTGGCGGGCCATGATTATCTGGTGACCAGTGTTGGCAAAGGGGCACAACAGGCGCTGTTTGAACTCGGCCACCTGACGCTGGTGTTTAACGGCGACCTGAATGCCTGCCATGTCGGCGCGGTTCATCTCTCCGGCCCGGTGCCGAAACTCCGCGACCTGCACGGCAATCTGGTCATTGAGGAGGGACGCCCATGAACACGGTGCTTATTCCCCCCGGCCCCGGTGGCTACGGCAAGGGACTGTGGCTGCCCGTCGGCAGCGGCAAAAAGGTGCTGTCGCTCACCGGGCGGGAAATCCATCCGGTGGCGATTGAATTCGGCGCGCTGACGCAGTCTGAGGTGGTCAACGGCTTTGCCGATATTCCGCCGGATAACGACATCCTCTGCGTGGTGATTAACTGCGCAGGCTCTCTGCGCTGCGGCCTCTATCCGCAGAAAGGCATTCCGACCATCAACGTGCTGCCCACCTGGCGCGCCGGGCCACTGGCGCAGTTTATTACCGAAGAGAATTACGTCTCCGGCGTCACGATGGAGCAACTGGTTCTGGTGGATACCGCCGAAGCCCCGGACGGTAAACCTGAAACGACTCAGGAGCCTGCGCCACGGGTTATCAGTACACCGCCGTCTCCACGAGGCGCGGAGAAACTGGTGCGTATGGTCGAGCAGACCGGCACCGCCGTCGGGCACGTTATCGCCCTGCTGTTCGCCGCCAGCCGCGAGGCGGTGGACGTGTCCCTGCGCAACGTTATCCCGTTTATGGCCTTTGTCTCGCTGCTGATTGCCCTGGTGCAGGAAACCGCGCTCGGCAGCCTGATAGCCCATGCCCTGACGCCGCTGGCGAACTCGCTCTGGGGGCTGGTGCTGCTGTCGCTCATCTGCGGCATTCCGTTCCTCTCCCCGGTGCTCGGGCCGGGGGCAGCCATCTCGCAGGTGATTGGAGTGATGATTGGTACGCAGATTGGCGCGGGTGCGATATCTCCGGCCTTCGCCCTGCCCGCGCTGTTTGCCATCAACGTACAGGTCGGCTGCGACTTCGTGCCGGTAGGTCTTTCCATGCAGGAGGCAAAGCCGGAGACCATTGCGAAGGGCGTCCCCGCCTTCCTGCTGTGGAGACAACTGACTGGGCCGCTGGCGGTAATAGTCGGCTGGTTGTTTTCCCTGGGCTTATTCTGAGGACTCCATGATGAACAAAATCAGAGCCGCCGTGGTCGGCGCAGGCATCTACGGCAGACACCATATGAACGCGTACCGCCATAAGCCGGACACGGTGCTGGTCGCCATCTGCGACACCGACATAGAGCGCTGCGACGACCTTGCCATGGCCTACGGCGTGATGGGTTATACCCGGCTGGATGTCCTGTTGCAGGAGGAAGCCATCGACGTGGTCTCGGTGGCGACACCGGACCCGTACCACACCGAATCCATCCTCACCGCCCTGCGCCACGGCAAACATGTGCTGGCGGAAAAACCGCTCGCCACCTCAGTACGCGAGTGTGAGCTTATCGTGGAGATGGCGCAGCAGCGGGACTTGCTGGTTGGCGTCGATTTCCACAAGCGCTGGGATCCGGCGGTGATGCGCATTAAGGCTGAACTGGATAAGCCGGAAGCCGGGCGCATCCTGCGCGGCCATATCAGCATGGATGACGTAATCAGCGTGCCGACGGAGTGGCTGGACTGGGCGGGGCGCAAGCTCTCCGGTGTGGTTTCTCGGCTCACACTGCTTTGACCTGGTGCGCCACCTCTCCGGCCAGGAGGTGGTGTCGGTGTACGCCGTCGGGCAGAAGCGGCTGATGGCTGAATGCGGCCTCGACACCTTCGACAGCGTGCAGAGCCTGCTGACGATGGCCGACGGCAGTTCGTGGGTGGTGGAAAACTCGTGGGTACTGCCGGAGGGCTTTCCGAAGGACAACGACGGGCGTATCGATATTCTCTGCGAGGCAACGTATATCCGCAGTACTTCCCAACATCGCGGGCTGGAAATCACCACGCCGGGCATGACGCTCACGCCCAACAGCTATTTCATCAACTACCGCAACGGCATCGCCAGTGGTTTCGGTATCGACCCGATCAATGACTTTGTTCACTCCGTCAGACATAAAGCGCCGTACCCGGTCACCGCAATGGACGGACTGGCGGTCAGCCGGATTTGTGAGGCAGTGCACCGCAGCCTGGAAAGCGGCAAACCTGAACGCCCGATAAAGCCATAACTTCAAGGGCTGTACCTGTCTGCTATGTCAGACTGGTAAAGCCCTTAACCCAGCAAGCTAGTCAAAGCACAGGAATGATTTGAAAGCATGGTCAGCTTTGAGCGAGAAGCAGAAGTTTCTGCTTAATTATTTATATTATTGGTGATTTAATTCCCACTCAATACATGATTTCATCATAGGAATAAACCTCTCACAAGATGATGAAAATACCTCAACAAATTTTAATTTGTAACTTTCCGGAACATGCCAATCTTGAGGGATGCTATCTGCGATGGATTGATAAAATTCAATAGGTATTTCACAAATTTTATCCATACATGATTTATACTCTTCTGCAGAATGCAAAATTCCGCGATGATATGGCGATGATTCAATAAACAATTTATTTTCTGTCCATATAAGACCACCTTCCCCCCACGCCTCACAATTATCATCCTCAAAGGCTATTCCAGCATCCATGAATAGCAGTTCACCATTTAACAATTTGCAAGTATCATTTTTTACATCACCTATTGATAGCCAATTATCAAATATTGATTTGCCATAGAGATTTTTTATTTGGTTATTACTGAATTGATAACCCTCAGGCAACTCTTCTAGATTATGCATGAACTCATATGCAATAAAATGAGAAGTTGATACATTTAGTTCACTCTTTACACTTTCTGAAAACTGAACTAGATGGCCCTTTGGCCAAGGTAAACCTATCTTCTCAGCTAATTTAAAAGCTACTAATTCATTAAATAACGCATTTGTTTCATGACCGGACTTGCTGAAATATGTTTTTACAAAGCAATCATTGCCTAACTCATCAACACCAATAAAAGGATTGGAGTGATTTGTGGATTTTTCCAGTTTATCTTTAATGGAATTAATTATAATCACGGTAACCTTCAATAGAAACAATAAAATATGACGCGAAGTATAATTGTATAACCAAATAGAGCACAAACATTTTCGAGAGACTCCTGAGTTATTAATTTTTCTACGTGAGCTACCTCTGGTGAAGAGTTTACTCACTTAACCGCATGTCCACTATTGGTGGGTAAGATCATTAAACATGTATCAACCAGACTGAAGGCATAATCTTTGATTATTCCGACATCTGGCACACAGTCGCGCCAGATGCCACTCTGTTCTTCTAACCTCAGTGATGCTGCAACAACACCTGTGAAATCTTCCTCGCTTCATCCGCCGGATCCGCCGAATGCGTGATCGCCGACCCCACAATTACCACATCCGGGCCTAACAGCGCATAGTCCTTCACCGTCTGGCTGCTGATACCACCTGCCACGGCAATCCGGGCTTTACGGCGCGCCTTCAACATCGTTATCAAATCATCAATCGGCTTGCGCCCTGCCGCCTGCTGGTCGGTGCCTGTGTGTACCGCCAGCATATCCGCGCCCGCCTCTTCCAGGAGGCGGACCCGCGCAGGGAGATCGTCGACGCAGATCATATCCACCACCACCTGCTTTCCGGCCTCTTTAGCCGCCCGAATGCATGACTGGATAGTCAACACGTCAGTCACGCCTAACACCGTGACATAATCTGCCCCGGCGTCGAAAAGCATCTGCGACTCAAAATGGCCACCATCCATAATTTTCGCATCCGCCAGCACTTCCTTATGCGGGTATTTTTCTTTAATGGCTTTAATCGCGTTCACGCCTTCCCGAATTAGAAAAGGCGTGCCCACTTCAATAATATCAACGTCGTCAACCACCTTATCAATAAATACCAGCGCTTCAGGCAGGGTTAACTCGTCCAGGGCAAGCTGTAATTTCATGTTGGTTTCCTTGTGTTGAATGACTATTCGAGGTTGGCGTGCAGCGCAAAGCCTTTGGTTAAGTGATATCCCGTCGACTGGGCCAGATTCACAATCATGGCGTCACCCAGCACCATGACAGCCTCTTCAAACAGGCTGCCGCCGGGCAGAATTCCTTTCACGTTATCCGGTCCATCCGGCAATTTGTCGGTATAGGCCGGGATCCTGACCACCACATCCGCCAGTTTCCCCAGCGTGGACTCGGGGAAAATGGTCAGCAAGGCCACGGTGCCACCCAGTTGCTTCGCTTTCGCAGCCACATTCACCAGCGAAGCCGTTTCGCCCGATGCACTCGCCAGTAACAGCAGGTCGCCTTTTTGCAGCGCAGGCGTGACCACATCGCCGACAACATGCACCTTCAGGCCGATATGCATCAGGCGCATCGCAAAAGCTTTCAGCATTAACAGCGAACGCCCTGCGCCAAAAACAAATACCGCGTTCGCCTCAGCGATGGCCTGCTCCAGACTCGCCAGTGCGGCACCATCAATCCGCGACATCGCCTGATGCAGGTCAGTACAGGCAACGCCTGCAACAAATTGCGTTTCCATCATGCGTCCTCCTGACTGAGCGGGAATAAATCATCCTGATACTCGAGCATCCCCATGATTTCCCGGACATAGTTATCGACATGCCCCAGAAAATGGAAACGTTCCGGCGCGGCGCGATAGCGCTGGTAAAGTGGCGTATCGAAGGTGATGCCAAGATGCGGGTTCTCTTTGACGGTGGCGAATTTGATGTACGGAATATGCGGATAGTAATGATTCTTGCGCACGCAGAGCTGCCCGTTCTCCTCCACGATGTAGCAGGCCATACCGTGGTAAAACTGCACCGTGTCGTAGTGAACCGCGCAGGGTTTATACGCCAGGTTGCTGAATACCAGCGGCCCGTCGCCGATATTGATAGAGCAGTGGCCGTAATTCGGCGGCACGATAATGCTCTGCCCTTCCTTCACCACCGCTACGATAAGATCGTCCACCAGCAGATCTTTTGGCTCAACGGCAAAATCCGGCGACTTTTGCAGGATATACGCCGCAGTGCCCTTAATCACTTCATACACTTCCGGATGGGTGTTGCGCCGCGTATCGTTATAGCCGTGATAGTGACCGCTGGTTTTCTTGCGCTCCTTGCCAATCGTTCCCGGCATGATGATGGTGATGTCGTACTGATACTGATCAGCGGCAAGCCGTTCCTGATCCTCCGGAAAGCACAAGCCGCGATAAACATCGTAAGCCGGTTCATCGCATAGCGCTTCGGTGAACTCCGGTAAGACCACCGCCATCTGCCCGGCGCTTTTGCGGCCAAAGCCGAGATAGTTTAGCGGCGGTTTCAGCGCCATTACGCCATCATCATCGAGATACAGCGGCAGGCCGCTGTGGTGTAGCTGTTTCATTTTGCCTCCTGTGTATACGCGTTAGCTGCGCGGATCGCCTCTTTCAGCCGATCGGACTTCATGCCAAATACGCTCTGGATGTTGTTCCCGACCTCGACGATGCCCGCCGCGCCAAGCTGTTTCAGCAGCGCTTTGTCCACCAGCGTCTTATCCGTTACGTCAATGCGCAGACGCGACATGCAGGCTTCGATGCTGGTCATATTTCCCAGTCCGCCATAGGCCAGAATGATGCCGCTCACCAGGTCGTTTTGTTCGCTTTCCTGCGCCACCGCGTTTTCTTCAACCTCACGCCCCGGCGTCAGCAAATTCCAGCTACGAATAGCAAAGGTAAACAGGGCGTAGTACAGCGCCCCCATCACCAGCCCGACCGGGAACACCATATACCAGTGAGGCGCGCGCGGCAGGACGCCAAAGAACAGATAGTCAATAAGCCCGCCAGAGAAAGAGAGCCCGATATGCACGCTGAACCACTCCATCAGCAGGAACACCAGTCCCGCCAGGACGGCGTGAATGCCATACAGCACGGGCGCAACAAACAGGAAGGAGAACTCAATCGGCTCGGTGATGCCGCAGACAATGGAGGTGATCGCGCCAGAGAGCATAATGCCCTTCACCCGCGCTCTGTTTTCCGGGCTGGCACAGCGGTAGATCGCCAGCGCAATCGCCGGAATACAGAACATTTTGATGGGCGTCAGCCCGGCCATAAAGGTTCCGGCGGTAATCGGCACCTGGTCTTTCAACTGGGCAAAGAAGATAAGCTGGTCGCCATGCACCACCTGCCCGGCCTTATTCACGTACTCGCCAAACTGCAGCCAGAAGGTCGGCCACCAGACATGGTTAAGACCAAACGGGATCAGCAGCCGCTCGACAAAACCAAACAGGAAGGCGGACACGCCCGGCCCCTGCACCGTCATGGTATTCGACAGGCCATTAATCAGATGCTGAACAGGCGGCCAGACCACCGCCATCACCAGCCCGACGAACAGCGCGGCGAAGGAGGTTATAATCGGCACAAAACGCTTGCCGGAAAAGAACTCCAGCCACGAAGGAAACTGGATGCGGTAATAGCGTTTATACAGCCAGGCGGCGATAATCCCAATGATGATGCCGCCAAACACGCCAGTCTGGAGCGAAGGGATGCCCAGCACCATCGTGTAGTCACGCACCTGCGCCACCGACTCGGGCGTGATCCCCAGAAACTGGCCGATGGTGACGTTCATAATCAGAAACCCGGCGATCGCCGACAGCCCGGCAATGCCCTGATCGTCACTAAGCCCTACCGCCACGCCGACCGCAAACAGCAGCGGCAGGTTAGCGAAAATCACGCTGCCTGCTTCCGCCATCAGCTTCAGCACGTGAACCAGCCAGTCCGCGCCGAGAAACGGCAGGCTGGCGACAATATTGGGATCCTGAAAGCTGACGCCGAAGGCCAGCAAAATACCGGCGGCAGGCAGCATGGCAATGGGGATCATGAGCGATCGCCCGATGCTTTGTAACATTTGCAGAAGGTTGAATCTTTTCATCTCGATCTCCTGAGCGCGTCTTTATGACAGGGATTCGCACAACAGCAGGTTCTGCTCCGAACACCTTCAGTATCCGAACCGGGGATGATTAAAAAAACAGCAACCAAAGACGAAAGTTATTTCCGGTTTTCGCTTAAAACCGGAAAATTTATGAGGGCAATCACGCCGCAAACCGTCAGAAAGAGATAAAAGAGGAAATCGCGTTCGGCGGGAGGCCATCATATGAATATCTTCGAGGCGCATTTTCGCAGACTGCACGCCCGCTACGGCGCAGGTCAGACGCACGAATTACAGATGCAGGAGATCGCCGCCATCTTCGGCTGTTCAGTGCGTAACTGCCGTATTGCGCTGAAGAAGATGCATCAGGAAAAATGGCTCGACTGGCAGCCGCAGCGCGGACGCGGCAAGCGCTCACGGCTCCATCTGTTAACCTCGCCGGAAAAGCTGTTCAGCCAGAACGTCAATAAGCTGCTGGAGAAGCAGGATTACGGCAACGTGCTGAGGTTTATCGGCAACGACAAGTATCTGCTGGATCGCCTGAGCCTGTGGCGCTTTGGGGTACAGGATAAAAGCAGCGAAACGCGGGTGCGCATCCCCTACTACCGCAATCTGGATCCGCTTAATCCGCTCGTTCCCCTGCGGCGAACCGAACGCCACCTCCTGCGCCAGTGCCTGAGCGGGCTGACGCGCTATGACGCCATTCAGGGCAGGATCGTCCCCGATATCGCCCACTACTGGACCCACAACGACGACTTTACCCGCTGGGAGTTCTGGATGAAATCCACCGCCCGCTTTGCCGATGGCAATGAGCTGGATGCCAGCGCCGTTCAGCGCGGCCTGCTCGCCGCCAGCCAGAACCCGCAGTTCGCGCCGCTTTTCAGCCCAATCAAAGCCATCACCGCTGACGCCCCCTGGCATCTGGTGATTGAAACGCATCACCCGGTCAGGCGGCTCGACTGCCTGCTCGCCACCCAGCCGACGATGCTGTTTGATTACCAGCACGGACACATCCGCTGTACCGGCGCTTTCCACCTGCAGGAGCACAGCGACAACTTTATGGTTTTGCGGCGCAATCAACACTGGCATCAGGCGCGCCCCGGACTGGATGAGATCACCATTTTCACCTGGGCGCCAGAACATATCAGCATGAGCTTTATTCCCCTGCTGCGGGGCGAAGAGGCGCAGGATGACCGCCCGCTTAACGAGCGTAGTCTGGAACAGGGATGCTGTTTTGTTCTGCTCGACGGTGACGGTGCCTTTGCGGATGAGGCCAGAAGACGGTTTATCAATTATCTGCTGCAACCTGTCGAACTCCTCAGCCAGACGCAGCTTCCCGACGAATACGCACGCATCCTCTCCGTTGCTCAGGGCATGCTGCCGCATTGGAATCACCGCCCGGTGGATTTCGGCGGGATCACCGCGCCGTTTAACCTGCGTCAGCCGGTGATCATCAGCACCTTTCAGCAACCGGAACTGGCGGAGCTTGCCGGGGCGATTCGCATCCTGCTTGAGCGCTGGCATATTCGCGCCGAAATACGGATCGACGCATTTGACCGCTTTAACAGCCAGCCGCTTCCTCCTGCGGATATCTGGCTCAGCAACTTTATGCTCGATACGCTTTCGGTTCCGGCGTTTCTGGAATGGCTGGCGTCCACCACGCTGTTTACACGACTGCCTGAATCCCAGCGACGCAACCTGAACGCCCTGCTGTCGACCATTCTGAACAGCGACGATGAACAGGCATTCGCCACCATTGCCGCCTTTTTCCATGAGATTACCCATCAACGATATGTCATTCCTTTGCTGCATCACTGGATGGAATTTGCGACCGAGAAGTCATTTACCTGGCGGGATTTAAATACGCTGGGATGGCCGGATTTCAGCCAACTTTGGCTCGAATAATGCTACGCCCGCAAAAGCTCGCTAAAGGGCCTTTAAAGGCCTTTAAGGGTAAGGGAGAGAAGTGTGGGATTTGGGGGGGAATGTTTGACCATCTGCATTGGCTACGTCCTCACGACGGAGCCTGTTCAAAGGCCTATGTACTGACGCCCCAATATGGCTTTACCGCCAGCGCCGATTGTTGAACACGTCAATGTCATCGAAGATATCTGCATGATCCAGATCCTGGGTTTTGTAGACCCGTTTTCTGATGCACTGCTTTTTCAGCGAACTGAAGTAAGGTCGTAGAAGTAAAACAGTACCGCCTGGCAACTCGGGCATTTTCTCGTTCTACCACTGTGCTTAGATTCAGCTTATGACGTCAGCCGATAGTGCGACTGCACCAGACCCGAAGGGAAGCTGCGGCTGGATAATAGCGTCAAATCGACATCATGGGGCAGCACTCCGAACAGCGGTTTTCCCGAACCGAGCAGGACAGGAACGGTAGTGATAACGATATCGTCGACCAGACCTTCGCGCAGGAACGACTGTATTAACTGCCCACCATCGATATAGACCCGGTGCACGTTCTTCTCCATCAGGTCAGTAAGAGCCTCCCTGGGCGTGCGGCATGAAAACTGCACTTTGCCCTTCAGCGCCTCAGGCACCGGGGTATTGGTTAGCTGCCGGGAAAGTACCAGCACGGGTCGATCATAAGGCCATTCCTCAAAAGTCAGCACCTTCTCATAACTGCCTCGCCCCATAATGATCCAATCTTTGTCCGCGATGAATGCGGCATAGCCATGGTCTTCTGTCGGGTCATCGCGCTTCAACAGCCAGTCGATATCGCCATCCTGTCGAGCGATATAACCATCAAGACTGACCGCGATGAAAACATGTGTGGTAATCATCAAGTGCTCCGTATTCAGGTTGCATATATCTCGTTGAGTTTAGCAATGTAAACGATATTGATATGCTCCGATAAAGCCACATCATAATGTTCTCAACGTCCGTTCTAGGCACGAAGCAAGCAAGTTATCTAAGCTGAAGGTCCGCTGTGAGCGAGAAGCAGACATTGTGTTCATGTGGAAAACCGGAAGATTTAGCATCCGGTTTTCCGCACTCTTGGATTACATTAATGATCTCCAGCATCTCGTGCTGGCACCGCAGCAGCTTGTCGCACTTGACGACGCTGATTTCTTTTTTCCCACTTTGCTCGTAACCATTCGCTATATGCCGGCATGTTAAGGTATAACTGCTGTGTCATATCGGCCAGAACGCGAAGATTATCTGTATAGCCGAAGTGTCCCTTTCCCATTTCAGCATGGCGGCCACCTGCAGCATCCCAGGCTTGAGAAAGCGAATATGGTGCGAACAGCTCTAGACCAGTTAAGAGTATTACAGGAGCCCTTGTTTGTCGGCGCTCGTGGATGTATTCACGCCCCCAAGACGCGAGTTTTGTAATTCGCTGAATTTCGGCCGGGGAAAGATCTCCTGCCTGCTTCATGGTTGCAAAAACCAAAATTGCGCCAGGGAAGCGGATAGCAAGTTGTTTCATTCTTTCTACATCTTCAACTTCAAATGCATCAGCAACAGCTTTTTTCTCTTCGGAATTCTCGCCCCTAAAGCTTTTTGCCTCTCCAAATACGAGTTCTGCGTGGTGATCCAGCTCATTGAAAACTTTGCGTCGGTGCCAGAGTATTAGGTCAGCTTCAATATATTGTTTTGGGGCCAATGTCAGTATTTGGCCGGTTGACCATGTAATCGTGGCATCATGATTTCCAAATGTGTTGGCGAGAAATCTTAGCGTTAGGGATGCGGCGTATCCCCCACGAGCATAATCGGGAAGTGCAAAGGGGCCTATCAACCTGTAAGCCCAACGGGACAATTGACTCGAACTTGGATCGATCATTGGAAAGCTAAACTTATTTAGGCAAAGGCCGCATGCTACTACAAGATCCAGTTCGCGTAGCGCGTGCCATCCCCAAGTAGAGCATTTTGCACACTTTAACTCCAAGCCAAGCTCAACAGCACCAAGCTCAACTAAAGTTTCAGCATTTTTATTTCGCCATATATCACCCTTCACCACATTATTAATTTTATTCTGAAATTCTTGGTGTTGAATTGAGGGTGAAATGGGCCGTCGAGAAATTTTATTGAGAAGTTTCACTATCTCTGCATGAGCAAAACTACTAATTCCCCTGAAACCTCCGAGCGTATTAATAATTTGCTGTGTAGCTTGTCCTGCATCGGAGATTTGGCTTTCAACTCCATTGTTTTTTAGCCATTCACTTATCGCCGTTGTGCCGTCACTCAAACGCCAGAGATCGGACATATTATGGAAACGGCAAAATACAACAAAACCTTCAGTTGTAGATAAGATGCTTCTCTGTATTGACTGGAAACGTGGCATCTTGGGCGACCTGTAATTACAAGGATAAACGGTTGCAGCCCGACTGGTATTTGACCAATTTTTTAATTTCACTACGTTCACCCAGCGAGCATCATTGGCACCATATCTTTCAGTGAATTCTGGATGGAGATAATCAAATCGAACTTCGGTTCGGTCACCTTCGATTTGTGTATCAAACGTTTTTTCTGCACAGGATAGAGTAGGTCGAGTACTGCGAACTGTAAAACCAGATGATGGTCGCCAAATCGGTGGATACCAATCTTGACGCCTATTTGCCTCATCTTGATTAACCCGCAAATAGTCGGCGTAAAGTTGTTCGATATTCGCAGTAGGGATAGATCTTGCAAACATTACGGTAGCATGAGTCATTAAGCCAAATTGATTCCCTCGAACGGGGCGATGGCAATCTTCAATGTATTCTCTGCAGTATGGGGAAAGCGCATCAATCCATTGGAGTGGAATTGGTCGGACATATTTCCGCATAGCGCGAAGGTTCCAGAAGTCAATAAGATCGCGCGAGTCATGTGCATCCATGACAAAGAGCGTTGGATCCGCATTGTCATGATAATTAACCTCAATATTCGAGTGACCGATTTGTAGTGCTGAATTAAATCCATCCTTGTACAGGTCTACTAGAGCTTCTGGGGATAATTCAACCTGTTTGGGATCAAAAGCATCACAGAACCCTTGGCCAAAATATTTAAGGTCTTCATCCTCAGGGAAGCTGCCAGATAGGCAAGCACAGAACGACTTCAATGCATTCGTCCGAGGTATGAGTTCCACGATATTGTGCTCATGTCGACGCACGAATTGAAATTGTTTCTTATACAGATCTTTATATAGGTCGAAGACATCAAGCCCAGCTTGACCCCGCAGTTCATCAGATCGCCTTAGCATGGCTGAAAGTTGCAGTACTCGGTCTGGGTCATAGCCAAACCCTTTAGCCAGCCCTGCTTCAGCTTCTACAAGGAAATCAGGTTCGAAAGCATCAAGATAGCCATTGACGATCTGCAAAGCGCTCTCAGGTTTGTAGTCATCCCTATCCCACCATTTAGGCACATGGCCAAAAATTGGAATGATAGGGTTAAATTTACCGCCCCAAAGGCATGTGTTTATTTGGAAGATTTCCAGTAACCGTTTACTGTCATTAGGTTTAACGAGGAATGCGAATCGAATTGGTCGTAGGGTTACGACGGCGCTGATATGAGCCATAATTCTTCCTGTCAGAATGTAGTACGTTCACTTTGAGGTTGCATAACCGATTTGTCACGCACCGCGTAACTGAGCGTTTACAAGCATTCTACTTTGATTTACCTGCCGTTTAAAAATGGTTTAAGCATTATGTTGTGTGGAAAAAGAGGCTATTGATCTACACCTAAAATTAAATCTACGTTCAGTTAATAACGTCCGCTCTTGGCACAATGCTGACGGGACATGAGCACTCTCGGAGTTCGGACCAGAAATGGAATGGCCTGAATAAGAAGGGTAAGTCTTATAACGAAAAGGCCGCGAAAGCGGCCTTTTTTAGTCCGATGCAACCTAACTAGACTGTTGAAACGGCAGGCTTTAAAGTAATCTCACGCAAGACGTTAATCAGCTCGCGGCCACATTTTAAGTGCGGCATTCCCTAGCAACGCACCACGGGAGAGAATTTGTTCCTCATCCCATCTGTCTTTAACGGTCAGAGGCACGTTCAAACGCAGGCTGGTATGGGCAAGAAAAGCATCGCGTTTCTTTAGAAAATCTGAGTGTTGGAGGGATCGATTCACGCTGAGGTTAAGTAACGTAAGATTTCCCAAAGTTGCAATTACTTGCTGCCGTTTCCGCACCAGTTCCTGATCAGGCGTCAGCTCCGCCCCTGCAAGAACTATCTGAGCAACCGCTGATGCTTCTGTATCCGTAACAGATTGCCCATTTTCGAGAGGCCAGTGAGAGAACCACTGTTGAGGCATAAGGTGATCGATATCAAGGCTGGAAAGTTTAGGAACATCTGGTTCCTCTGTTTTAACCTGACGGCGCAGTTCCCCTTCAAGCTCTGTCAGCATCATACGCATCTTCGGTGTATCAAGCCTGCCAGGATAAAGCTGTGCGGTGATACAGGCATTAAGGAATTCTGAGTCAGTCGGCCAGCGAGAAGCCTCGCCATTCAGATTCTTAAGGCTGTAGCGTAGCTCAATACTAGAAACGGCAGTTTTAGCCAGGTGCCGTAAGACAGCCATGAATATGTTATTGTAGTTCTTAGGTGTCAACCCACACACGGCTCTTCGTACAACATATGAGACTAGATCATTAAACATGATTGTCTTTTCGGTATCAGAGATATCAGTGACTGAAATCAGGAGCGCAAGAGGATGAATAGTCGTCACGTCATAGGCTGCAATACGACGGCCAAAGCGCGCGACAGGAGTCGTACCACTATCTCCGATCAGTTCTTTATATTGATTAGCATAGCGAGTGAGAAGCGCGACCTGCTGATCGGCGCGGCGCGCAGGCATATCCTTAGTCACAAAGTCCCGGAATTCATTGTAAAGGCGCGACAAATCCACCTCACTGCGTTTTTCAGCCTGTAGCGTGGCGTGAATTAACCATTCCAGTCGGGGTTTATAAATACGACCACGGCGTTGATTTTCAGTCCAGTAGGGATCTTCAAAAGGCTTCCAGTCATTCTCATACAACATCGCAGCATCAATATCGTCACTTACAGCGCGCATAAAGATGTAATTGCGAATGAGATCAGTTGCATGAAGTTCTGCCCCACGGCCATTTAACGTTTCAAAAATGATTTGAGCATCATCTCCTTCCTCCAGGGTGATGTTGATCATTTTGAGGTCAGTCAGGACTGCATTAATCAAAGCCTCTGCATTTGAGGCTACAGGGTGCCCTTCCGCGTTGATGAACTGAATAAAAGCGTCACTAAAGAACCATAATGCTTCCAGTGAGGGTGGGTGGCTGAAATACTTACGCAGGGTCCCGTGTTGTGTGAAGTTTTCCGGATAGACCTCGCGAAGAGCTTCGACTGAGTCAACGTTGAGACTTTTAATAAAGTCTTTTTGATCACGGAATGTCGGCCAAAGTTTGAAACGTTCAACGTCTACATTACGCATAGTCTCTTCGTTTATGTTGCGTAAACAAGGCAATACGATCTTCTCCAGGCCGGAAAGTCCTGTTGCCCGAAGAGCAAGACGGATGGAAGCAAGAACATACTGAAGTGTGGTGAGTCGCTGCTGGCCATCAATGATGTGTGACGTATCCACCCCCAATAGGCTGTCTTTGGATTGTGGTTCGAGCACGATGGCCCCGAGGAAGTGAGGCGTTGGTTTTGTTTTAGAAAGTCTGCTCTCAGCCTTATCGATAATATCTTCTAATAAAGCTGACCATTGGTCTCTTAGTGTCCATACATAGGCTCGTTGATAAAATGGAACGCAATACTGCCGACGATTCTGGAAGAGTTGATTGACGGTAAGCGGCTCTGATTTCATGGGGTTCCTATAATAACGTTAAGTATTTTAAGAGCTTAAGAAACGTAAGGTTGCCACCACCTATTCAGGTAACAAGCTCCTGTAGAAGTCAGTTAAGATATCGAAGATTATTGGTAAGCGTAAAGTGATAGCCGCATTGACGGCTATCACTTTACGCTTACCCTGTATCGCCGTCGATTATTAGTATGTATTTGATGAGCATGGTCTACAGGCCAGAAAATTAAAGAGAGTGAATTATCCGACAGAAACGCTCACTTTCGGAAACGAACGACAAGCCTGTAGCGTCCACCAGAGCCTAAACTAGCAAGGAAAATCCCACTCCCAACAATCAACTTAAAAATCAATCAGATAAAAAAACCCTTCCATATCAACATCATCGCCACTCTTTTTGCGCCTTTCCTTCACCGCAAAAAATCAAAATCCCCAACAAACTCAACCACCTCCCCCACCAATTACAAGGACGCCAGCAAAATTCTCCATCGGTGATTACCAGAGTCATCCGATGAAGTCCTGAAAACCCGCACGGCGCAAGCCCTGCGGGCTTTTTTGTGCCTGCAATTTGTCCCGCGAAGTCTGAAGAGAACTCATTAAATCCGAACCTTTTAGGCCCATTGATAGGCCCAACGAAAAGCTCTGTTGTTTTCGCGTTACCAATTACCCGGCAACCCATCCCTCTCAGAATTAGACCACCAACGACACCTTTCACCCTCCGGCCGCGTCCGCGGCCGGAGGGATAGATTTACCCCTTGTGAGAATACGCGTCCAGCATGGCAAGGACCGCCCGACGCGCCGCATCGTCTGCAATATTCTCAGGCAGCGCATCAGCCCGCAGATTGACATAAGCGTCGGCAGCCCTTCGGATGGCAATCCCGACAGAGTGACGATCGTGCGTTGCCAGAGTGGAAGTCAGCAGGCCATCGGGATCAATGCCGAGGGCTTCTATTCGACGAACGCCGCGTTGCGGTAGATTGGCGCGACGAAACAGCATCGGTCCCAGCACTTGTTCCCGGAAGAAAGACAGCATCCCCAGCGCTTCGAAGAGTTCCCCCCTGCCCAGTTTAACCACGGCATAATGCAGCCAGATCCAGGCCCGGGACTCAAACCACTCCGGCGTCATGTTCGGCCAGTGCGCGCTAAATTTTGCCAGCTGTCGCTTGAGAGCATCGTTATCACGGGTAAATAGCACGGTAGGCTCCTCAACGCGCTGAGTGAGCATGTCCAGGGTGATAAATTTCAGATCGACATGCAGAAGTTCCGGGCCAAACAGGCAGATCAGCAGGCGAGGCTCACCGACGTGTTCCCCGGTGAAAGCATGTAGCAGATGGCCGAGCGTTCCGGCGAACGCCATACGCTGAGCCATGATTTCGTCATAATAGAGAGGGTCGATCACCACCACGAAATCCAGATCGGAGTATTGATCAAACCCGCCATGGATAAACGAGCCGCCGGCGAGAAGGGAGTGGATCCGCGAATCAGACTGTAATTTAAGCTTCAGTTGCTCTGCAAAACTTCTGTGTAAATCGGGTAGCGTATTAAGCATACTTTTTCCTGTTCACAAAAAAGACAAAGCATTACAGAATATCGAGTGATTCATTAGCAGACCAGATATTTCTGCTGGAACCCTACCCTCCATCGCGAAGCGCTAAATGCAAGCAATACTCCCCTCAAACCACCTCGCTCATCCACTCAGCAAACGCCCGCACGGCGGGAGAGAGAAAGCGCTGGTGCGGATAGAGCAATGTGACGGGTACCGGGGGCGGCTGCCAGTCCGTCAGCACTTCCACCAGTCTCCCCTCCTGCAGGTGGTCAGCAACGATATTCTCCGCCAGCTGCGCCAGCCCAAATCCTGCCAGGCACATTTTTATATAGAGCCCCGTTTCATTCACCGCGGCGTTGCCGCTGACGGGTACAGAAAAGGTCTCGCCATGGCGAACGAAGCGGAACTCATCGGCCCGCCTCGCCTGACCGGAGAAATAATGCACAGCCCGGTGCTGAGAGAGCGCCTCCGGTGACGGCGGCACACCATATTCCCGAAGATAGTCCGGTGACGCGCAGGTGACCCAGCGAAAGCGGCCCAGAGGGCGGGCCACCAGGCTGGAGTTGTTCAGCTCTCCCGTTCGTATCACGCAGTCGACGCCTTCCTGAATGAGATCGACCTGGCGATCGCTGACGCCGATCATCAGGTAGATATCGGGATAGCGCCGGTAAAAGTCCGGCAGATGCGGCATGACGATGAAATGCGCGATGCCCGCGGGCATATCAACCCGCAGGCGCCCCTGAGGCCGCGCGACAGACTCGCTCAGGGTGGATTCACTATGTTCGATGAGGGCGAGAATTTCCCGGCACTGCGCCAGATACTGCATCCCTTCCGGGGTAAGGCTCACCCGCCTTGTGGTCCGGTTCAGCAGCCGCACCTTCAGGTATTTTTCAAGGTTTTTAATGGTACTGGTGACAGTGGAGGCCGGCAGGGAAAGGGTTTCCGCGGCACGCACGAAGCTTCCTGCCTCCGCGACGCGCATAAACATCTGCATAGCCTGAATACGATCCACCTTCTTTCTCTCCTGTAGCGAGCAGCTTACCGACAGACGGCATGATTATTCGTGGATTATGAATAATGAAAACAATTTACGCACCTTTTTACGCTTAATCGCCTGGCGTATCGTTGCACGGTGGATTACGAAAGGGGGCCAGAAAATGAACATGCCCTCAATAAATATTCAGATAATCATTACGTTAAATAGCATGCACAAAGGAAAAACCATGTCCGTTCAGCCTGTCGAAATAAGTAAGGCCTATCGTTTATTGCAGGTCGGGTCCACCACCATGATTTCCGCAAAATATGATGGCGTCGAAAATGTCATGTCAGCCGCCTGGGTTGGGCTGGCAGGCGAGCGAAAAGTGGTGGCCTATATTGGCACCCAGGCTTTCACTCGTCAGCTGGTGGAAAAGAGCGGCTATTTCGTGGTGCAGATCCCCGTAGTCAGCCAGATGGCAACCGTCCTCTACGCTGGCGGGCGCAGCTATGCCGACGCGCCGGATAAAAATGACACCATCCCCTTCTTTTATCAGCCGGAATTTGATCTTCCTCTTGTGGCAGGCTGTGCGGGCTGGCTGGTGTGCAAAGTGATGCCCTACCCGGACATTCAGCAGCAACACAATCTGTTTATGGGCGATATCGTCGCCGCCTGGAGCGATGACCGGGTATTCCGCAACGGACACTGGATTTTTGATGATGCGCCGGACGAGCTACGGACCGTTCACTATGTCGCAGGCGGGCAGTTCTATGCCATCGGCAAAGGCAGCAAATTCGATCATGGGCCGGGTCAGGACTGACCCTCCCCGGTCATGCGGATCGCTGACGAGATGTCTGCGCAACAGAGCGGCTGATACTCCGGCGCCAGACGCCGGGCGCCTGGCCGTACTGGCGCTTGAAGCTGCGGTTGAAGGACTGCTGGGAGTCAAAGCCGAGGGCAATCGCCACGTTCAGGATCGGCTCGTTGCTGTGGGCCAAGCGTTCGATCGACTTTTGCAGCTTTTTCGCCCGAATATATTCTCCGAGGGGCTGCCCGGTATGTTCTTTGAAGATCCGCTGCAGGTGCCACTTCGAATAGCCGGCTCGTCGGGCAACGGTGTCAATATCCAGACGGCTATCAAGATGGTTGTCGATCCAGTCGATCAGATCCTGAATGATGGCGCCAGTGTTCATCATGTTACCCCCTCGCGGCCGGTTAAAAGCATCTTTGTCAGTTGCATTTAAAGGTGGCCTGTTTTTACACAAAATGCAAGTTTTATTGTTACATTTAAATCCACGCCGGGATCGCGGTTTTTTATCCCCCCCTGGACCGCACATAAAGTGCAACAATTATTCTTGCACTTAGTTAAGCGCCTTCCTACAATCGCCGCGATAGTGTATTCGAAATTGTTACAGTTTTGTGGCGATGATCGACACAAATGGCCTTAAGCCAGCCCGGACAAAGGAAGTGGCGCGGCTTCTCACGCTGCGTCTTGCCCGGCGGCTACATTTACCGGAATAAAAATAATGAGCCTGCAAAAAACCTGGGGAAACATTCACCTGACCGCGCTCGGCGCGATGATGCTCTCCTTTCTGCTCGTCGGCTGCGACGACAGCGTCGCGCAGAATGCTGCGCCTCCCGCCCCGACGGTCAGCGCCGCTAAGGTGCTGGTGAAGTCGATCAGTCAGTGGGATAGTTTTAACGGTCGCATTGAAGCGGTGGAGAGCGTTCAGCTTCGCCCTCGCGTCTCGGGATACATTGATAAAGTGAATTACACCGACGGCCAGGAGGTGAAAAAGGGCCAGGTGCTGTTCACGATAGATGACAGAACCTATCGCGCCGCGCTGGAGCAGGCGCAGGCGGCGTTGGCAAGAGCCAAAACGCAGGCCAGCCTGGCGCAAAGCGAGGCGAACCGCACCGATAAATTAGTCCATACCAACCTCGTCTCCCGTGAAGAGTGGGAGCAGCGCCGGTCAGCCGCGGTTCAGGCGCAGGCCGACATTCGCGCCGCGCAGGCGGCGGTGGATGCCGCGCAGCTTAACCTCGACTTCACCAAAGTGACCGCCCCTATTGACGGCCGCGCCAGCCGGGCGCTGATCACCAGCGGTAACCTGGTCACCGCGGGCGACACCGCCAGCGTGCTCACCACCCTGGTCTCGCAGAAGACGGTGTACGTCTACTTTGACGTCGACGAGTCAACCTACCTCCACTATCAAAACCTCGCCCGCCGCGGGCAAGGCGCGTCCAGCGATAATCAGGCGCTCCCGGTGGAGATTGGCCTGGTTGGCGAGGAAGGTTACCCCCACCAGGGCAAAGTGGATTTTCTCGATAATCAGTTAACGCCGAGTACCGGCACCATCCGCATGCGTGCGCTGCTGGATAACTCGCAGCGTCTGTTCACACCGGGGCTGTTTGCCCGCGTGCGTCTGCCGGGCAGCGCAGAGTTCAAAGCCACGCTGATCGACGACAAAGCGGTACTGACCGATCAGGATCGTAAATACGTCTATATCGTTGATAAAGATGGTAAAGCACAGCGCCGCGACATTACCCCAGGGCGGCTGGCAGACGGTTTACGCATCGTTCAGAAGGGGTTGAATCCTGGGGATAGCGTCATCGTCGACGGCTTACAAAAAGTGTTTATGCCGGGTATGCCGGTTAACGCCAAAACCGTTGCCATGACCTCCAGCGCCACCCTTAACTGATCCCTAATCAGAGAATCCAAGACATGGACTTTTCCCGCTTTTTTATCGACAGGCCGATTTTCGCCGCGGTGCTGTCGATTTTAATTTTTATCACCGGGTTAATCGCTATCCCGCTGCTGCCGGTGAGCGAATATCCGGACGTCGTCCCGCCGAGCGTCCAGGTGCGCGCGGAGTATCCCGGCGCCAACCCGAAAGTGATTGCCGAGACCGTGGCGACGCCGCTGGAGGAAGCGATCAACGGCGTTGAAAACATGATGTATATGAAATCGGTCGCCGGCTCCGACGGCGTGCTGGTCACCACCGTCACCTTCCGCCCGGGTACCGACCCGGATCAGGCGCAGGTTCAGGTGCAGAACCGCGTCGCGCAGGCCGAAGCGCGTCTGCCGGAGGATGTACGCCGTCTGGGGATCACCACCCAGAAGCAGTCTCCGACGCTGACCCTGGTGGTGCATCTGTTTTCGCCAAAGGGTAAGTACGACTCGCTGTATATGCGCAACTACGCCACGCTGAAAGTGAAGGATGAGCTGGCGCGCCTGCCCGGCGTCGGTCAGATCCAGATTTTTGGCTCCGGTGAATATGCGATGCGCGTCTGGCTGGATCCCAATAAGGTCGCGGCCCGCGGTCTGACGGCCTCGGATGTGGTGACGGCGATGCAGGAGCAAAACGTCCAGGTGTCTGCCGGACAGCTTGGCGCCGAGCCGCTGCCGCAGGAGAGCGATTTCCTGATCTCCATTAACGCCCAGGGCCGTCTGCATACCGAAGAAGAGTTTGGCAATATCATTCTGAAAACGGCGCAGGATGGCTCGCTGGTCCGCCTGCGCGACGTGGCGCGCATCGAGATGGGTTCCGGTAGCTATGCGCTGCGCTCCCAGCTCAACAATAAGGATGCGGTCGGGATCGGTATCTTCCAGTCACCCGGCGCTAACGCCATCGATCTGTCGAACGCGGTACGCGCCAAAATGGCCGAGCTGGCCACCCGCTTCCCGGAAGATATGCAATGGGCGGCGCCGTACGACCCGACGGTTTTCGTCCGCGACTCCATCCGCGCGGTGGTGCAGACGCTGCTGGAGGCGGTAGTGCTGGTGGTGCTGGTAGTGATCCTGTTCCTGCAGACCTGGCGCGCGTCGATTATCCCGCTGATCGCGGTGCCGGTATCGGTGGTGGGTACCTTCAGCATTCTCTATCTGCTGGGCTTCTCGCTGAATACCCTGAGCCTGTTCGGGCTGGTACTGGCGATTGGTATCGTGGTGGACGACGCCATCGTGGTGGTGGAGAACGTCGAGCGTAATATCGAAGAGGGGCTTGCGCCGCTTGCCGCGGCGCATCAGGCGATGCGTGAGGTCTCCGGGCCGATTATCGCCATTGCGCTGGTGCTGTGTGCGGTGTTCGTACCGATGGCGTTTCTCTCCGGGGTCACCGGCCAGTTCTACAAACAGTTCGCGGTGACCATCGCCATCTCGACGGTGATCTCGGCCATCAACTCGCTGACGCTCTCCCCGGCGCTGGCGGCCCTGCTGTTAAAGCCGCACGGCGCGAAGAAAGACCTCCCTACCCGGCTGATCGATCGCCTGTTTGGCTGGATTTTCCGTCCGTTTAACCGCTTTTTCCTGCGCAGCTCGAACGGCTATCAGGGACTGGTAGGCAAAACGCTTGGACGCCGTGGCGCAGTGTTTGCGGTGTACCTGCTGCTGCTCTGCGCCGCTGGGGTGATGTTTAAAGTCGTCCCCGGCGGGTTTATTCCCACCCAGGATAAGCTGTATCTCATTGGCGGCGTGAAGATGCCGGAAGGGTCGTCGCTGGCGCGCACCGACGCGGTGATCCGCAAAATGAGCGAGATCGGGATGAATACCGAAGGGGTCGACTATGCGGTCGCTTTCCCGGGGCTTAACGCGCTGCAGTTCACCAACACGCCGAATACCGGGACGGTCTTTTTTGGCCTGAAACCGTTCGACCAGCGCAAACACACGGCGGCGGAAATTAACGCGGAGATCAACGCCAAAATCGCGCAAATCCAGCAGGGCTTTGGCTTCTCCATCCTGCCGCCGCCGATTTTAGGACTGGGTCAGGGTTCCGGCTACTCTCTGTACATCCAGGATCGCGGAGGGCTGGGCTATGGCGCGCTGCAAAGCGCGGTGAATGCGATGTCCGGGGCGATTATGCAGACGCCGGGGATGCACTTCCCGATCTCGACTTACCAGGCTAACGTGCCGCAGCTGGACGTGCAGGTCGATCGCGATAAGGCGAAAGCACAGGGGGTATCGCTAACCGAGCTATTCGGTACGCTGCAGACCTATCTCGGCTCGTCTTATGTCAATGACTTTAACCAGTTCGGGCGTACCTGGCGCGTGATGGCCCAGGCCGATGGGCCATACCGCGAGAGCGTGGAAGATATCGCCAACCTGCGCACCCGCAATAATCAGGGCGAAATGGTGCCGATCGGCAGTATGGTGAATATCAGTACCACCTACGGGCCGGATCCGGTGATCCGCTACAACGGTTATCCGGCGGCGGACCTGATTGGCGATGCCGATCCGCGGGTCCTCTCTTCTTCACAGGCGATGACGCATCTGGAGGAGCTGTCGAAGCAGATCCTGCCGAATGGGATGAATATTGAGTGGACGGATCTCAGCTTCCAGCAGGCCACCCAGGGCAACACGGCGCTGATCGTCTTCCCGGTGGCGGTGCTGCTGGCGTTCCTCGTGCTGGCCGCGCTGTATGAAAGCTGGACCCTGCCGCTGGCGGTGATCCTTATCGTACCGATGACGATGCTCTCCGCGCTGTTTGGCGTCTGGCTGACCGGGGGCGATAACAACGTCTTCGTGCAGGTGGGTCTGGTGGTCCTGATGGGCCTGGCCTGTAAAAACGCCATTCTGATCGTCGAGTTTGCCCGCGAGCTGGAGATCCAGGGGAAAGGCATCATGGAAGCGGCGCTGGAGGCATGCCGCCTGCGTCTGCGCCCGATCGTGATGACCTCCATCGCCTTTATCGCCGGGACCATTCCGCTGATCCTCGGCCACGGCGCGGGGGCGGAAGTCCGCGGCGTCACCGGGATCACGGTATTCTCCGGGATGCTGGGCGTGACGCTCTTCGGTCTGTTCCTGACGCCGGTGTTTTACGTGACGCTGCGGAAACTGGTGACCCGCAGGAAGCCGGTCCAGGAGGATCTGCCCGCCTAGCCTGCAGCAGATAACAAAAAAACCGCCTTCACAATTTGAAGGCGGTTTTTTTTCGTCACCAGAAAATGATTAATGCGCTTTTTTAAAGCGGGCGATCATTTCCGGCACCGGGTCGCAGCCGCTGGTATCGGCGTTTTTGACCGCCTCCAGCGCGCTGGCCACGGTATGGCGAGCGAGGACGTTTAACGAAGCCTGCTCTGCTTCGTCGGCAACCGATTTGAAGTACCAGCAGGCGTTGGCGCTGACCACGCAGCGGGCCGGGACGTCAGGACGCGATGCCCACAGTTTTTTATCTTCGATAACCGAAAGATAGATATCACGCAGGGTGATCTTGTCCGCCGGACGGCCAAGATGAATTGAGCCGTTGCGGCCAAGCGTGGAGACGATAATGCCGTCACGAGTTAGCGGAACCATTAGTTTACGGATAAAGCTCGGGTTCGCTTCCAGGCCGTAGGCCAGAATCGCACTCGTCGAACGTTCACCCATCTGCTCCGCCATTGCTACGCTGAGAACCATCTGCAAAGCTGTCGGGAAGCGGTAATCTAACATGGCAGTGTCCTGGGTTGCGGTGAATCTTGTTCTTTTTGGCACCGCAGAGGTGAATAATCAATGAACAACAATATAACAAATACGGGAATTTTTTTGAAGCAATCTGCGGTTAGCCTGCGAAGTAAATTTTCTGATTTCACGGGCAAAGGCGGGGCAAACACAGATTCCCTTTCGTACCGTTTTATTTAACGCAAACGCCATCCTTTGTTCCGCTAGCCGCGACCTGTCCACACCAGCGGCGCCTAACCCTGTGGATAACCTGGAGGCAGTTGCCTGGCAGCCGCAGCCCGGGCGGGCTACCGGCCGCCGTTCGTTTTTTGAACAGGGGACATACCCCCGCCGGGCAGCGCGCTAAGCGCGAAAATCACCACCCCGGCACAGGGAAGCGCCCGCCCCGCTTAATAATTCCACTTCGGCCGCGCTACCGTATTTTTCTTCAGCAGATCGCGGAACGCTTTCAGATAGGGTTCATTGCTGCGCCCGCGCTTACAGATGGCCGAGAACGGCGACTTAAAGCCAAACTCGTTGGGCAGCAGCACCCGCAGGCGGTTCTCTTTGATCCACGGCCAGGCGTAATGCTCCGGCAGATAGCCAATATATTTCCCCGAGAGGATCAGCAGCAGCTGGGCGTCGACGGTCTCGACGGTGGCGCTCCCTTTGCTGAAGCCCCGACGGCGGAGATCGCTGGTGTTCCAGTAGCTGCGGGTCACCAGCGGGCACTGGCTGATCTGCTCTTTATCGAGCTGGCGGCTGAAGAACATCGGGTGCAGATCGCTGCAGTAGAGCCAGTGCTGTTCACGGTACAGCGGCTCGCTGATGATGTTATGCACCTGCGAGTTGTAGCTGCCGATAGCCAGGTCGATATGGTTGTTCAGCACGCCGTTCAGTTGCTCCGCCGGGGTGCGGATAATCAGTTTGATATGCACATGGGGAAATTTGTCGCTGAAGCTGCGCAGAACCACCGGCAGCGAGAGCGCCGTTTCGGTCTCGATGGAGTCGAGCGTCGAGATGCACAGGGTGCCGCTGTGCTCCCCTTTGAGCAGCGCCGACTGCCGCTCCAGCTCATTGAGTTCGCTCAGTACGCGGATCGCCTGCTGTAAAAACTGCTGACCTTTCTCGGTCAGAGAAAAGCCGCCGCGCCCGCGCTGGCAGAGGGTGAAGCCGAGCTGTCCCTCCAGCTGCGACATCGCATTGCTGATGGCGGAGACCGAAATACCCAGCTCCTGCTGGGCCCGGCTGTAGCTCTCCAGGCGGGCCACCGCCTCGAAAACCTGCAGCTGGCGAATATTGAGGCTGGCGTCGTGATGCATCGTATTTAGTTCACCAATAAATGAACTGAGTATTTACGCCAGACGATGTAAAGTCCAGCGCGGGTTGCGCACTATCTCTCCTGTTACGTTTCATCCGTCAGATTCAGGAGCAGACATGGATAACCTCTTTCACCAACCGCAGGGTGGCAATGAGATGCCACGCTTCGCCGGCCGCGCCACAATGATGCGCCTGCCGTTTATTGAAGATTTACAGGGACTTGACGCGGCGTTTGTCGGCATTCCGCTGGATATCGGCACCTCGCAGCGCTCGGGCACGCGCTACGGACCACGCTATATTCGCGCCGAATCGGTGATGATCCGTCCGTACAATATGGCGACCGGCGCCGCGCCGTTCGACTCGCTGTCGGTGGCTGATATCGGCGATGTGCCGATCAATACCTACAGCCTGCTCAAATCGGTGCAAATTATCGAAGATTACTACACTGGTTTGAATAGTTATCCGCTGATCCCGCTGACCCTCGGCGGGGACCACACCATTACCCTGCCGATCCTGCGGGCGCTGACCAAAAAACATGGTCCGGTGGGGCTCATCCACGTCGACGCCCATACCGACACCAATGATGAGATGTTCGGAGAGAAAATCGCCCACGGCACCACCTTCCGCCGCGCCGTTGAGGAGGGACTGCTCGACCTCAAACGGGTGGTGCAGATTGGTCAGCGCGCCCAGGGCTATGCCGCCGGCGACTTCCAGTGGGGCGTTGACCAGGGCTTTCGCCTGGTGCAGGCGGAGCAGTGCTGGCATACCTCGCTGGCGCCGCTGATGGCCGAAGTCCGCCAGCAGATGGGCAACGGGCCGGTGTATCTCAGCTTTGATATCGACAGCCTCGATCCCATCTGGGCTCCAGGAACCGGGACGCCGGAAGTTGGCGGTCTGAGCTCCATTCAGGCGCTGGAGATCGTCCGCGGCTGCCGCGGCCTGAACCTGATTGGCGCCGATCTGGTCGAGGTCTCGCCCCCCTACGACGTGAGCGGTAATACCTCCCAGCTGGCGGCCAACCTGCTGTACGAGATGCTCTGCGTCCTGCCCGGCGTGAAGTACGCCTGAGGAAGCCGCCATGGAGCTGAAATGCTTTCGCACTCTCTGGGGAGTGACGACCCCCTGGCCGCAAACGCTGGATGAACTGCAGCGCGTCGGCTGCTGCGGCATCGAAGCCCGCGTGCCGTTAACGGTGGCCGAGCGGCGGCAGCTCGCCGACCGCCTGCAGGCGTCGGGGCTGGAGTATATCGCCATTCTTTTCAGCGGCGGCGGGGTGCTCCCCGCCCAGCATGAAACGCCCGAGCAGCATCTGGCGCGCCTGCAGACCCGCTTCGCCGAGGCCAGCAGCCTCAACCCGCGCTTTGTCAATTTGCTGGCGGGCAACGATCGCTGGCCGCTGGCGCAGCAGGTCGATTTTCTCGGCAAGGCGCACGAGCTGGCCGCCGGGTTTGGTTTGACCTGCAGCTTTGAAACCCATCGCGCCACCTCGCTGTACAGCCCGTGGCTCACCCTGGAGATCATTCAGCAGCTCCCCCAGCTGCGCTTTACCGCCGACATCAGCCACTGGGTGGTGGTCAGCGAGCGCCTGCTGGATGACCCCAGCGATGACTTCAGCGCCTTTATCGACCGCGTGCATCACGTGCAGGCCCGGGTGGGCTACGACCAGGGGCCGCAGGTGCCGCACCCGGCGGCGCCTGAGTATCAGCCGGCGCTGGCTTTTGCCGAGCGCTTCTGGCAACAAATCTGGCGTTCGCAGCGCCAGCGCGGCTACCCGCAGACCACGCTGACCCCGGAGTTTGGCGCCGACGGCTATCTGCACCATCTGCCGTTCACCAACGTTCCGGTGGCCGATCTCTGGTCGCTCAACGCCTGGATGGCCACGCGCCAGCAGGCCCACTTTCAGCAGTTTTTATCGCTCACTGAACAGGAACCGCAGCCATGACCGCCGTGAAGCACGCTTTTACTGAACTCCCGACCATCGATATCCGCGATCTGGCCGGCGATGACCTCGCCAGGCGTCAGGCGGTGGCCGACGCCATCGGCCGCGCGGCGCGCGAGGTGGGCTTTTTCTACATCACCGGCCACGGTATCGACCCGGCGCTGATCGCCGGCGTCCGCGAGGCGGCGAAGCAGATCTTCGCCCTGCCGATGGAGGAGAAGATGAACTATTACATCGGCCACTCCAAAAGCCATAAGGGCTACGTTCCGGAAGGAGAAGAGATCTACGGCTCCGGCAAGCCGGACCATAAAGAGGCTTTCGATATCGGCTTCCAGGCAGCGGATGACCATCCGCTGGTGCTCGCCGGTACGCCGCTGATCGGCGCCAACGAGTGGCCCGATCTGCCAGATTTCCGCGCGCGGGTGCTGGCCTACTACGACGCGGTTTTCGCCCTCGGCCACCGTCTGTTCGACGCTTTCGCCCTCGCGCTCGGCCTGCCGGAAGGGTATTTCAAACCGATGGTGACCTGCCCGCCGGCTAAGCTGCGGCTGATCCATTACCCGTTCGACGCCAGCGTCGAAGATGTTCCCGGAATTGGTGCACACACCGACTATGAGTGCTTCACCCTGCTGCTCGCCGACCAGCCCGGCCTTGAAGTTCTCAATGAAGAAAGCGTGTGGATCGATGCACCTCCCGTCAAGAACGCCGCCGGAGAAGAGGCGTTCGTGATCAATATCGGCGACATGCTGGAAGTGCTCAGCGCTGGCACATTTGTTGCTACAGCCCACCGGGTGCGCAAAGTGCCGCAGGAGCGGTACTCCTTCCCGCTGTTTTTCGCCTGCGATTACCACACGCTGATCCGTCCGCTGCCGACTTTTCTCGCCGCCGGCGAAGCCGGTGAATATCAGGAGCTCAGCATCGGGGAGCATATGTGGAGCCAGGCCCTGCAAACCTATCGCTACCTGCGCGAAAAGGTCAATCGCGGTGAACTTCAGCTACCGGAGCGCGCGCGCGGCACCAATACGTTTGGCCATTTGAAAAAACAGGCTCAGCAAAAAAACCCCTAACCACCCGTGAGGATCCATGATGACTAGCACCCTGAAAAAAATCTCGCGCCATGTCGCGCTTACCCTCGCCGTCAGCGCCTGTTTTTCCCCTGTCACCCAGGCGGCGGAACTGCTGACCGAGGGCGTCTTTAAGGTGGGAATGGAGGTCACCTACCCGCCGTTTGAGTCCTATGACAGCAATAACAATATCGTCGGTCTCGACCCGGAGTTTGCCGCGCTGATCGCCCAACATCTGCAGGCCAAACCGCAGCTGATCGACACCAAGTTCACCAGCCTGATCCTCGGCATCGGCAAGAAATATGACGCGGTGATCTCCGGGATGTACGTGACGCCGGAGCGCCAGAAACAGGCCGACGCCATCCCTTACGCCCTCTCCGGCGCGTCGATCATCGCCCTGAAGGGCGGCGCGGTGCAGCCGAAAACCGAAGATGAGCTGTGCGGTGTGAAGGTCGGTCTGCAGGCGGGCACCACCTGGGTGACCAGCCTGAAAAAACACTCCGATGAGTGGTGCCTGAAAAACGGCAAACCGGCCATCACCATTCAGGAGTTCCCGACGGCGCCGGAAGCCTCGCAGGCGCTGCTGTCGAAGAACATCGGCGCTCAGCTTGAGATTGCCCCGGCAGCGCAGATCATCGTCGACAAGAGCCGCGGCCGCCTGGCGATAAGCTCTACGCGCCTGGTCTACCCGCTGCCGCTGGGGATCTACGTCGCCAAAGGCAACACCGAGCTGGCGGAGGCGATCAAGGCCGCCCTGGCCACGCTGAAGGCCAACGGCCAATATGCCGCGTTGATCAAAAAATACAACTTAGAAAGCATCGATTAAGACAATAAGCACTGCGCAACAGGAGTCAGTATGGCGTTCGATTGGGGATACTTTTTTTCATTGTTTAGCATTGGGGCATTCTGGCAGGCGTGCGTGACCGTCATCGTAATCAGCACCTTGTCCTGGGGGATCGGCCTGGTGGTCGGTTTTCTGTTAGCCTGCGCGAAGCTCTCGGCGCCGCGCTGGGTCAAGATCCCCGTCGAACTCTATATCTGGTTTTTTCGCAGCGTGCCGCTGATGGTGCTGCTGGTGTTTGTCTACAACCTGCCGCAGCTGTTTCCGGTGACCCAGCCGCTGCTCGGGGTGCCGTTTATCGCCGGGCTGGTGTCGATGACCGTCACCGAGGCGGCCTATATGGCGGAGATCCACCGCGGCGGGCTGCTGTCGGTGGCCAAGGGGCAGAGCGAGGCAGGCCATGCGCTGAGCTTCAGCTTTATCGGCATCCAGCGGCTGATCGTGATCCCTCAGGCGTTTCGCATCTCGCTACCGACGCTGATCAATGAATACATCACCATCATTAAGCTGAGCTCGATTCTGTCGGTGGTCTCCTTACCCGAGCTGCTGCTCACCGGCCAGCGCTTGTATGCGCAGAATTTCCTTGTGATGGAGACCCTGCTGGCGGTAGCGGTGTACTACGTGATGGTGGTTACCGTCTTCACCTGGCTGTTCCGGGCGCTGGAAAATCGTCTCGATATTCAGCGTAAGCGTCCGCAAACCCTCAGCGAGGCGGAATGCCAGGCGCTGCGCCAGAGCCTGCCGGCGCTGACGGAAGAGATCAAAACGCCGGCCGTCAACGGCGCGCCGCCAGCGCTCGATCTGCGGGGCATTCGCAAATCCTGGGGTCAGCATGAGGTGCTGAAAGGCATCGATCTGCAGGTGGAGAACGGGGAGGTGATCAGCATCATCGGCCCGTCCGGCTCCGGCAAAACCACCCTGATCCGCACCATCAACGCCCTCGAAAGCCTTGATGGCGGGGAGATCATTCTCTACGGCGAGGACTATCTGAAGGGCGGAGCCATCGTCGACAAACGCCAGATGCGCGCCGGGGTGCGGCGCATCGGCATGGTCTTCCAGAGCTTCAACCTGTTCCCCCACCGCACGGTGCTCGACAACGTGATGCTGGCCCCGCGCTATCACCAGCTGCTTGACCAGCCGGTCGCCCGCGAGCAGGCCCTGGCGCTGCTCGACCGCGTCGGCCTGCTGGCCCATGCCCACAAATACCCCGGACAGCTCTCCGGCGGCCAGCAGCAGCGCGTGGCGATCGCCCGGGCGCTGGCTCTGAAGCCGGACATTATGCTGTTTGACGAGCCAACCTCGGCGCTGGATCCGGAGCTGGTAGGCGAAGTGCTGAAGGTCATTCAGTCGCTGGCCCGCGAAGGCATGACCATGCTGATTGTCACTCACGAGATGGACTTCGCCCTGTCGATTTCCGACCGCGTGGTGCTGATGGAGAACGGCGTGGTGCAGGCCGATATCGCCCCGCAGGTGATCCGCAGCCCGCTAGAGGCCCCTTCTCTGCAACGAATCCGTGAATTTATGGGAGTACGCTAAATGGCAACTGAGCAACACCTGCGCCAGCAGTTGGCCGCCGCCTACCGGCTGGCGGCGCTGTTCGGCTGGGAGGATACCCTCTACACCCACTTCTCCGTGCGCCTGCCCGGCGATGGCGAGCCGCGTTTTTTAATTAACCCCTTCGGCATGATGTTTGACGAAGTCACCGCCAGCAACCTGATCGTGGTGGATATGCAGGGCAAGGTCGTAGCGGGCGACGCGCCAGCTAACTCGGCGGGCTTTACCATCCACAGCGCGGTGCATATGGCCCGGGAAGACGCCCACTGCGTGATCCACACCCATACGCTGCCGGGAATGGCGGTGGCCGCCTGCGAGGATGGCCTGCTGCAGCTTAACCAGATCAGCACCGAGTTTTACCAGCGCGTCGGCTACCATCCCTATGAAGGGGTGGCCTTTGACCTCGACGAACGGGCGCGCATCCAGCGCTCGCTGGGGAATAATATCGCCATGATCCTGCAGAGCCACGGCCTGCTGTCGGTGGGCCGCACCGTGGCCGATGCGTTTTACATCATGTACTACCTGAACCGCGCCTGCGAGATCCAAATGGCCACCGCCCAGCTGGCGGCCCTCAGCCCGATCCACACCATCGCTCCGCACCTCAGCCAGCACGCCTGCGAGCAGCTGATGGGCGTGGAGCATGAACGTCAACAGGTCTGGCAGGCGTGGCTGCGCCGTCTTGACCGTCTCGATACCTCTTACAAAGACTAACGCCTATGTCTGATATCACTATCGTGGTGGATTGTAACGACGCGGATTTCGCCCGCGATATCTGCGCCGCCCTGCAGCAGTTTCCCGACGTCACGGCGCTTCTGCCCCATCACCAGGCGGCGCGCGACGCCCAGTACGCCAGCTGCTGGTTCCCGGACCCGCAGCTGTTGACCCGTTCGCCGGGGCTGAAGCTGATCCAGGCCGCGTCCGCCGGGGTCGATCATCTGCCGCCCGCGCTGTTCGCCAGCGAGATCCCGCTGTGCCGGGTGATCGATGAAGATTTTCGCCACGGCATGTTCGAATATGCCCTGTGGAGCGTCCTGTGGTTTCAGCGCCATTTCGACCGGGCGCTGGCCCACCAGCGGACCCAAACCTGGAAGCTCTATCCCCAGCGCGCCGCCGCCGACTTCCATATCGGCATTATGGGGCTCGGCGAAATTGGCGGCTATATCGCCGACCAGCTGGCCCGCCTCGGCTATCGGGTCTCCGGCTGGTCGCGCAGTGAAAAGCAGTTGGCTGGCGTCACCTGCTATCGCGGCGAGGAGGCGCTCGACAGCTTCCTCGGGTCGCTTGACGGGCTGATTAACCTCCTGCCGCTCACCGCGCAGACCCGAGGTATCCTCGCCGCGCCGCTGTTCAACCGGCTACCCGCCGGGGCGGTGTTGATCAATTGCGGCCGCGGGGAGCATATGGTCAATGAGGATGTGCTGGCGGCGCTGGAGAGCGGCCAGCTCGCCGGGGCGGTGCTCGACGTCTTCCCGCAGGAGCCATTGCCGGCGGACGATCCGCTGTGGCGCCATCCGCAGGTGGTCATCACCCCGCATATGGCCTCTGCGGCCTCTGCCGAGGTGATCGCCCGCCAGCTGCTGGAGAACATTCAGCGCCAGCGCCGCGGGCTGCCGCTGAAAAACCTGGTCAATAAGCACGCCGGTTACTGATCCCCGGCTATATCGCCGCTGCTACGCTTAATAGGAGATCCACAACCAGAAGGCAGGAACATGAAAATTGATTTAGCGGGAAAAGTCGCGCTGATCACCGCCTCCACGGCGGGTATTGGCTTCGCCATCGCCAAAGGCCTGGCGGAGAGCGGCGCAGAGGTTATCCTTAACGGGCGCAGCGAGCAGAGCGTGAACGCCGCGATCGCCCGGCTGCAAAATGAGGTGCCGGGCGCGAAGGCGCGCCCCGCCATCGCCGACCTCAGCGACGCCGACGGCGCAGCGCAGCTGCTGCGGGCCGTGACCGGCGTCGATATTCTGGTCAATAACGCCGGGATCTATGGCCCGCAGGATTTCTACGCCACCGACGACGCGACCTGGGACAACTACTGGCAGACCAACGTCATGTCCGGCGTACGCCTGTCGCGGGGGCTGCTCCCGGCGATGGTCAGTAAAGGCTGGGGGCGGGTGGTGTTTATCTCCTCAGAATCGGCGCGCAATATCCCGGCGGACATGATCCACTATGGCGTCACCAAGACCGCGCAGCTGTCGCTGGCCCGCGGCCTGGCGAAATATGTCGCCGGCAGCGGAGTGACCGTTAACAGCGTTCTGCCAGGGCCAACGATTTCCGACGGCTTTGCCGAAATGCTGAAAGACGAAGTGGCGAAAACCGGTCAGTCGCTGGAGGAACTGGCGAAAGCGTTTGTCATGACCCATCGTCCGAGCTCGGTGATCCAGCGGGCGGCCTCGGTGGCAGAGGTCGCCAATATGGTGGTCTACGTCTGCTCGCCGCAGGCGTCAGCCACCTCCGGCGCCGCGCTGCGCGTCGACGGCGGCGTGGTGGATGATATTCTCTGAATCCCCTTTATGCAGGGGAGCCCCCTCCCCTGCCGCCTTCCCGGGCGCTAAAAAGCGCAAAATGTTAAAAAACAGCCGCAAAGTCGCACAAAGTGAACAGGAACATGTATTCCCAGAACTTATGATATTTGTTTTAAGCATAAGTTGTGGTGTTAATGTCTCTGTTACGAAGCTTGCTTTTCTTTTTCGGCGCGGCGGTCGCGGCCGCCCTCGCGGTACTCTGCCTGTGGGTGGATATTCGGGTGTTTGGCAACGACATCCCGGAGGTGTCGCTCACCGAAGTGGTCCAGGAGAGCGTGCTGGCCGTTATCGTGCTGGTTCATCTGCTGCTGGCGCGGAAATATGCCCACTTGCGCTATAGCAATATCCTCATCGGCGGCTTCTTTCTCGCCATGCTGATCCGCGAACTGGATGGCCTGTTTGATTTACTCTCCCACGGCAGCTGGGTGTGGTTTGCCCTGCTGGCCACCGCGGGGTCGCTGCTGTTGCCGTTGCGCCATCTGCGTAAGACTCTGTCGCAGCTGGCGGCGTATACCCGCACGCCCTATTACGGGATGATGATCAGCGGCCTGCTGGCGATTCTGGTCTTCTCGCGGCTGTTTGGCATGCACGGCCTGTGGTACGCCGTGCTGGAAGAGAACTACGCCCGGGTGGTAAAAAATACGGTCGAGGAAGGCAGCGAGTCGTTTGGCTATATGCTGTGCCTGACCGCCACCCTGGGCTACGCCTGCTACTTTCGCAGTCTGGCGCAACAGGCACTGTCGCCGCAGCGCTAATCGTGGACGATAGCCACCGCCGGGCGTGTCTGCTGGCGGTGGCGCGCCGCCGCGGTTAACCGCGAATTTTCCACTTCCGTTTGAGAACCTCTTTGTCCTGGCTATCCAGCCACTGGTTCACTTTCTCCAGCAGCGCCGGGTTATCTTTACTCATCATATACACCTTGTTGCTGGCGGTGCCGGCGAACGGTGTTTCGTTAGCAACGCAGAACACGCCGGGCTCTTTGCTCTGGTAATAGTCGCCTTCAATCAGATCGGTCACCATCATATCGGCCGTTTTCTGCCGCAGCGCCTGCAGGTTATCGACATTGTTCTGCACGCGGATAATTTGCGCCTGCTTGATGTGCTCATCGACAAAGCTCTGGTTTGTGCCGCCAGGGTTGACGACCACTTTCACGTCCGGGCGGTCAATTTTTTCCAGCGAACCGAGCCGCGGGGCGGCCTGGCAGTTGGCTAAGGCGATTTTTCCGTTCGCCACCACCGGATGGCTGAGGGCGAAGGCTTGCGCCCGCGCCGGGGTCTCGGTAACCCCACCCATCGCAATATCAAACTTGTCCGCCTGCAGATCGGCGGCGAGCGCGGGCCAGCTGGTGTAGACGAAGCTCACCTTCAGCCCGAGCGTGCGCCCGAGATCGCGGGCCATGTCCACGTCATAGCCCTGCAGTTCGCCGGCGGCATTGCGAAACGCCAGCGGCGCGTAATCGCCCGGCACGCCCACCTTCAGTTCACCGCTGTGCTCGATGGATTGCATATTGCGCGCCTGGGCGCCGCAGGTCATTATCGCCAGCGTCAGCGCCAGCCCCACCGTCAGTCTCATTTCGCCATCCTTAAAGTTATCGTTTTTCATGCCAGAGTGACCGGCCGCATCAGTCACAGTATCCGCAGTGCGAGCCAGGGCATTCATCCTATTTTTAAACACCGGGACATACAACCCGACGTGGGGCAAAACGTTAATTAATCCTCTTTCTCGCTGTGAGCTTGCTGGTTGTTTTGACTTTCAGTAAAATGCCCCGCAGTGCATTCATATTTTATTCCTGGCCATACGTTTAATATATTATTTATTATCGTTTTTTTTACCTTCCTCTTATGCGTTAATAGTTGAATATTAAATTATAACCTTCTGATTAATAAGTAAAAACACTTCATGCAACAACTTTCGTTAGGATTTTTCTAATGATCCTGCTTATCATCTTATTTACTCCCCTCCTCTCCAGCAGTAATACTTGGTTACAGAAGCAGTGTATAAGGAAATACATTATGATTATTATCATTTCCGCCAATAAATTTTTTATTAACGGCATCCGGTCTCTGGTTAACATGACCATGAGTGCTCAACGTCGGTATAGTCAAACATTGTTTCTGGATAATATTTCTGACGTGAATGATAAAAGTCTAACCATAGCCAGAACCATTATCGTGGACTATAGCCACCCGGACATTCAACAATTAGCCGCACTGCTCTATCGTAAAAAAAAGATCATTCATGGCGATATCGTTTTTGTCGTTAAAAGTGAGATTCTTGCCGATCCAGTCGAAAACATTATCATAAACTCTATTTCGACGATCGTGCTTGATTATATAGATGTTACCCAACGGCTGCAGAAATACTTACAGAATGCGTCTGATCACCGCTGTATTAAAGTGTTCAGAAAATCAATTAGCTCGCTGGACAGTTGTGTCAATATTAAACTTACGAAACAGGAGGACTCTCTTCTCCCCTATATCATCTCAGGTTTAAATAATAAGAAAATTGCTCAGGCCACCGACCTTAGCAATATGATGATCAGTCACTATCGGAGAAACATCTACCAGAAACTCAATGTCCGCAATATTGCAGGCCTGTATCATTTCCTCCACTCCCTGGAGGGGGGATAAGTTCGCTTTATGGCTATCACAACAACAGAGCTAACGGCTTATGCAGCGTCAATGAGTATGCCTGGCTATTAGCTTCCCAGGGTCACAACAGAAGGAATTGGCTATGAAAATGAAATCACTTTGCCTGGCAATGGTACTCGTCGGCTTGACCTCACACTATGCCTCCGCGGCGGACGGTACGCTGTATTTTTCAGGTACAATTGTCAACTCAACTTGCAAACTGGCAAGCGGCAATGAGAAGGGTCTCATTGAAGTTAAGATGGGCGCTGTTCCGCTGTCTAAATTAAAAAATGATACCAATGGCACCGGGCCAGAAGTTGGGGTCAATATTAGCGTCAAAGATTGTGAAGCGGGCACGTACTATATTGTGCTCGACGGTGCTTCAGCCAACGAGGCGCCTATCACTAACGTACTGGCTCTCGATGCGGGTAATCCTACAGCTAAAAAAGTCGGCATTAAGCTAACCGACCGCAATAATACCCCGGTCACGCTCGATAAACCTTTCGATCCCAACGTCGACCCGCGTATTACGGTCAATGCCGATGGCACCGGTACCTTCAACCTGAAAGCCTATTACTATACCTGGGATAAAGACAACGCCGAAGCTGGCGACGGCAATGCGACCGCCAGGTTTACCATTATACAGCAATAACACCTGGCCAGGGACGGCACGACGCGGATAAGGGGTAAGATATGAAAACGCTGCTGGCAGTGATCATAGGCGCTTTGGCTTTTCAGACCCAGGCGGCCATTACCATCGATGCCTCACGGGTTATTTATTCGGGCAAAGATAAATCGGCCAGTCTGAAAATTAACAACCGAAGCAGCAAAAACTATATCGTCCAGACCTGGCTTGATACGGGTCCGGAGACCCCCAGCAGCGGCTTACCCATTGTGGCCACGCCGCCCCTGGTCAAATTACGCCCCGAGCAATCGGCACAACTGCGCTTTATTTACTCAGGAACCGGTCTTCCTGCCGACAGGGAAAGTCTGTTTTGGGTGAATATTCAGGAGGTCCCTCCTGCGCCTGAGGGAAATAATATCCTGCAGTTCGCGATTCGCACCCGATTAAAACTATTTTATCGCCCGCAGGGGATTGCCACATCGCTGCCCAAAGCCGTTGAAAATCTGCAGTGGCAGCAAAGCGCTAACACGTTATCTTTTACTAACAACAGTCCACTGCATATTACGGTTATTAATGCCGAGGCGATCGACAACAAAGGCAAAATCTATCCTCTGAAAAACTTTATGTTGCTGCCGTACAGTCACCACGCTGTCAATATCGCCAGCATGCAGCGCTTGCATAAAATGAAATATATTAATGATTACGGCGCCGTTGTTGATATTCCAATAAAAAATAAACGTCGCACCTCTTTAGGGAGATAGAGTGATGGACGATAGTAAATTACGCTATTTTGCCAGCGCATGGTTAATCTCCATCACGTTACCGGCAGACAGTGCGGAACGCTATAATGCCCAGTTTGTGAACGGTATCGACCCGCTGGCTTTTAATCAGTTTGTCGCCAGCGATGGCGACGTCATGCCGGGCACCTATGACGTTAATATTTACATTAACGATCTGCTGGTGGACAGTCGCCCCGTTCGCTTCTCAGAGGATAGCGCACACGGCGGGTTGGCCCCCTGCCTGAGCGCGGCGGAATATATCCGCTATGGAGTAAAGATTGACGATGACCACCAGCCCTGTTTCGCGCTGTCGCAGACGATCCGCCAGGCAGAGCAACAGCTGGATATCGCTAATCATCGGCTGATCATTCATATCCCTCAGCAATATATTGAGCACTATCCCCGTGACTATGTTTCCCCCATGCGCTTTGATGAAGGTATTAACGCTGCTTTCGTCAACTACAGCTATTCTACCGATGCCAATAATGGCGACGGGGGCAGCCACCAGTATCAATATCTTTCGCTAAACAGCGGGATCAATATTGCATCGTGGCGATTGCGCAATAATGCCTACTGGAATAAGTTCAGCGGCCAGGCGGATAAGTGGCAAAGCATCGCCAGTTGGGCGGAAACGAACATCATTCCCTGGCGCAGCCGGCTTGTCGTCGGCCAGACCAGTACCGACAACAGCGTCTTCGATAGCGTCCAGTTTCGCGGCGTACAGCTTGGCACCGATGCCGAAATGCGCCCCAGCAGCCAGACCGGCTTCGCGCCGGTCATTCGCGGTGTGGCCAACAGCAATGCCCGGGTGGAAGTTCGGCAGAACAACTATCTGATTTACAGCGAGAACGTCCCAGCCGGTCCCTTTGAGCTAAATGATATCAGCGCCGTTAACCGCAGCGGTGATTTCTACGTAACCGTCATTGAAGCCGACGGTAGCCAGACGACCTTTACTGTCGCCTACACCACCCTGCCACAGCTGGTGCGGGCAGGCCAATGGAATTATCAGCTGTCGGCGGGTAAGTATCATGACGGCGCTGACGGCTATGCCCCCGCCCTGATGCAAAGCTCGCTCTCTTATGGCCTGAATAATACCTTCACACTGTACGGTGGCGCCCTTGCAGCGGAGAACTATCGCGCCGGCGCCTTTGGCGTCGGTAGCAATCTGGGGGAGATTGGCGCCCTCTCAGCCGACTATACGCTGGCGGGAACGACGCTGGCGAATGGCCAGCGCAAGCAGGGAGGGAGCGTGCGTTTTCTGTATGCTAAATCCTTTTTGTCGAGCAAGACCGACTTTCAAATCGCGGGCTACCGTTACTCAACCGCAGGTTATTATAGCCTCAGCGATGCGGTTAACGAGCGTCGACGCTGGCACAATGGCCTGTACGAAAATGATTACTGGCCCTCTGACGAAGACGAAAGCTGGCAGGCAAGCGATCCCCAACACTATTACACGTCCTGGTTTTATAATAAAAAGCATCGCTTTGATATTTCTGCCCGGCAAACTCTCGGTAAGAACAGCGCTTTCTTCCTTAACTTCAGCCAGCAAAATTACTGGAATAGCTCAGGAAGCGATATCTCGCTGCAGGCGGGCTTTAACAGCACTATCCATAACGTGAACTATGGTCTGTACTATCAGAATACGCGCAGCCACTTCACCCATGACGACAATAGCATCACACTGCGCGTTTCCATCCCTTTTACTCTGCAAGAAAACCGCCGGATCAATACCGCATTTACCCTCGCCCACAGTAAATCGTCTGGCACGTCCGGGCAGGCTGGGGTAAACGGCACGCTGCTCGATGATGGTCGCCTGAGCTGGGCCGTCACCAGCGCCTATGATGACACCAGCCTTAGCACCAACAGCGCCAGCCTGGGTTATCTCGGCCAGTACGGTAATCTGTATACCGGCTACGCCTACAGCAAAAGCCATCGTCAGGCGAGTCTGAATCTGAGCGGCGGCGTGGTGGCGCACCGCGGCGGCGTTACCCTCTCGCAACCGCTGGGCTCAACCTTTGCGCTAGTGGAGGCCAAAGACGCTCAGGGGGTAGGGATAGAGAATCAGACCGGCGTGCGCATCGATCCCTTCGGCTACGCTGTCGTACCACAAAGCGTTCCCTATCGGGTCAATTCTGTCGCGCTCAACCCTCAGGACTTCGATACCTTTCTTGATGTCCCTAACGCGGTAGCGGATACCGTGCCTACCCGCGGGGCAATCACCCGGGTGCGCTTTGATACGTTCCGGGGATATAGCGTGCTGATCCATACCACCCTCGCCGACGGCAGTTATCCACCATTGGGCGCACAGCTCTATCGCGCCAGTGGGATCAGCAATGGTCTGGTCGGCCCGGGAGGAGAAGTTTACGTCAGCGGAGTCGATTCAGGCGAAAAGCTGCAGATGAAATGGGGCGAAACGCACCAGCAAAGCTGCGAAATCACCCTGCCCGAACTGCGCCAGGAGCCTCAGCAGGCGACGGCCTGGCGTGAATTATCCTTAATCTGCACAGTAACCCCCTCGAGGTAATTATGCGCCGACTTAGCGATACGTTATTTCTGACATGGCTTTCCGTTCTGTTCATGCTGAGCGCCTTCCCGGCGCAGGCGCTGACCTGCAAGACCACCTCGTCCACGATCAGCGAAGTCGTGAATATCGAGAGCATCATTAAAGTCTCCAGCAGCGAGCTTATTGCCAATAAAAAGATATGGGTCTCCAGCCCTATTACCGCCACCTTCAGTTGCGAAGATACCGATAATTTTCCGAACGGTGAAAGCGCCTATTTCTGGCTGGATCCGGAAAATAAAGCCAGCAGCTTGCCCGACTTTATCCAGGTAGGCATTACTTACAACGGCATCGACTATCTGCTACAAAATAAAAAATCGGTGGAGATTGGCCCGGCGACGCTGTGTGATAAAAGCGGGAATACCTGTAAGTCCCCGGCCATTGGGCAGACATTCAGCCTGGTTTACCAGGTCTATATCATCTCGACGGGCCGCAGAGTGACCGGGGAAGGTAAAATAGACGATAACCTAAAATTGTCGCTTTTTCAGGTAGATGGCCAAGGCGGTCTACGCAACGGCACCGCTGGCGCCAATTATAATCTTTTCATTACCGGCCTGAACCGTATCAGAACAATGGCCTGCGTCCCCACGGTATCTATTTCGCCAAGCGAAATTAACTTTGGCGATATTCCTGCCGGTAACGCCCGACCGGGCTACTATGAAAAAACACGCCCCTTTACCGTCACCTATGGTCTGGTCAAGCAGGGTAACGGCAGTGATTGCGGGACCGAACCTATGCTTGCTACGTTTAGCACCACCAATACGATACAGGAGAGCGCCATTATTTTGCCGCAGTCGGACAGCGGCTTCGGCATTGCCATCTCGCCAAACGCCAGCATGCATCCCCTTATTGAGATGAATGCTCCGATTCACTTTACGCTGGCAACGGGCGCGACCCTTGCGAGCACCTATACGGCGGGGCTGCTCTGGTTGTCGAGAACGCCGAAGCTGGGTTCTTTTTCCGCGACCGCCAAAATCACCGTGACCTTTGAATAACGGCGCCCCAGGCTAGTTATACTCCAGGGCGAAAGTCACCATGCTGTTGGCCGTACCGGCTCCCACCGTGGCGTCAGTCTGCACATACTGGGCGTTGAAATTGATCGCCTCGGCGGTACCGGCGCTGGCGCCGGTCACCCTTTTCAGGATCGGCAAGTTGCTGGCCTCATTGATCTTAACGCTGGTGCCGTCGGGCACTGCCGCACCGGGGTTATTGCCGTAGGTCAGCTTCACGCCGACGCCGCTGGCGCTGTTGCTGGCCTGGCTCAGGGCCAGGGTATCGCTCTCCACGCTGACGCCGAAAAAGCCGATGCGCACGTCGGTCGGCGTCGGACAGAAGACCGGAATCGAAAAGCGCTTCGCCTGACCGCCGGTAGTCCCTTTGCCATGAAACTCCCCCCGGTTAACCGTACCCAGACTGACCTGGATCGTCGATGTCGCTACATGGCAGCTGCCGCTGCTGCCAATGTCCACATTCAGGGCGGCGATATCGATGCTGACCGGCGCGCTGGCGACAAAGCTGGCGCTTGCGCTGGTCTGCTGTTCAATGGTCATCTCCCCCACCTGCGGCAGCGGCGGCGAGTTGGTATGCGTCCCGTCCGCCAGTTGCACCGTTCCGGTTTTATAGAAGGTTACCGCAATCCTCACCGTGGTTTGCTGCTGCGTCATCAGCGCCGGGAGCGTCGCACTGTCGCATATCACCACCGACTCGCCGCCGGCGGAGTGGCTGCCATCGATGGCACGCATCGGGCCGCCGGCGCACTGGAAGCTGAGGGCGTAACCAATGCCGTCGATAGCGCTGGGGTAGACATGCTGTCCGTTAATCACCATCGGCGAGCCGCCGGTTTTCAGCTGCTTATAGACGATGCGTTTGGCGCTCGCCGTCGGCAGCTGCAGGTCGCAGGAAAAAGGGATCCCGCTGCCGTTATCCGCCATCGCGCTGGTCATCTGGGTATTGACCGGCAGCGTGGGTAAATACTTGATATTAGGAATATTGACCGTGGTCTGGCCGATATTTGCGCGGCAGGTTTCAGCCCGCACGCCGGGAAGATAGGCGCTCAGCCCCAGCAGAAAGAGGAAAGGAAGTAGACGAAAAACAGATTTCATAGCCGCCTCAGCGTGTCTGGCACAGTCCGGAGACGGTTTTCACCGTATTCAGACTCTGTTGTGGGTTATCCGGAAGATGAAAATGCAGCGTGCAGCTCTGCGACTGGTTGTTGACGATCCAACTCACCGCCAGGGTTCCCTCCTGCGGCACACCGCTGAGATACACCTGGCCGCCGTCGGCCACCATGCCGCCCGGCGGATTGCCGCTCTCCTCCTCCTCGACCAGCCGCGCACTGGCGCCAAACGGTAGCGGCCCCTGGGCATTGCGCAGGGTAAACAGCACCCGGTTGCCAATGTGGGTCTGGTAGTTGGCCATCACCACCGCGCCGCCGCCGGGGATCACTGTCTGCCCCTGCTGGTCGACGTCGGTGTCGTCGGCCATCGACTCCGTATCGAGGGTAATGACATTTTTCCGGTAGGCGGTCAGGGAGGGCACCACGGCATAGCCGCGCCAGTCGGTGTGCACATTGTTGCCGTTTTGCACCGCCACGCCGGCGGCCCCCGGCGCCCGGACGATGGCGAAGCTCTCACCCACCGTCTGGCCGAAGGTGACGCCGTGCGGATGCGCGACCACCGAGCCGGCGCCTCCCCAGGTCAACTGGTTGCTGGCGGCGTCATGGCGATAGCCGATCTGGGCGTTGCCGAAGCCGCCGTGGTAGTCCAGGGAGGCGCTGCTGTTGCTGCCTCGTCCCTGGTTGCCATAACCTTGCTGAACCGAGTAGAACAGATTTGGCCGCGTCGGCACCGCGCCATACAGCGACATCTGCTGCGAGGTATAGCCATTGCTGTCCGAGGTGGTGTTGTAGCTCACCGCGCTGTCGGACAGCGGACCACCCAGCGGAATATTGATATTGAATGACCAGGAGCGGTCATTTTTTTGCTGGCCGCTGGTGCGGGTGTAGTAATAGCCCACGCCCCAGGAGATCCCTTTCCAGGCGCTGTAGAACCCAAGGTGCACCGTCTCATCCCGACTCTGCCGATGCCAGTACTCCTGCGACCAGGCGGAAACCGCCAGACTGCCCAGGCCACCAAGGCTTTGCGACACCGACAGCTCTTCCCGGCGACGCCGGTTGTCTACTTGCCCCTGGGCGCTTTCAAGGGCGCTGGCTTCGGCAAAATCGTAATAGCCGCTTGACGAGTAGCGATAGCTGGCGAGGCTGAACGCAGTGCCCGAGCTGACAAAATTTTTCTGATACTGAGCGCGCAGCGAATGGCCCGTATAGCGCTTGCCCGACGGCGTACGGGTGACGGCCTGGGTGACATCCCCTCCCAGCGATCCGAACTCGCCAAAACCGCGGCCCAGGCCCAGCGCCCACGCCTGATAGTCCCGGGCCAGCTGCGTACCACCGTAGAGGGTGAATCCCGCCGTCAAACCGTAGAACAAAGTGCCCTGCAGAAATTCCGGCGAGCGCACCGACTCCCCCCCGGAGTGGTAGCGGCCGGCGCTGAGACTGAATTTGCCGCGCCCTTCGCGCAGCATATATGGCACCGCGGAATAGGGCTGGGTAAAGGTACGCACCGCGCCATTGCTCTCGGTCACCTTCACCTCCAGATCGCCGCTCTGCGAGGTGGGGTAGAGATCGCTGATGGCGAATGCCCCCGGCGACACAAAGGTCTCGTAGATCACATACCCGTGCTGAGAGACGGTCACTTTGGCATTGCTGTGCGCCACGCCACGAATAGTGGGGGCAAAGCCGCGCTGGCTGTCCGGGAGCATTTCATCGTCAGACATCAGCTGGACGCCGCGAAACTGTATGCTGTCAAACACATCGCCGGTGGTGTAGGTATCGCCGATCCGCAGCAAGCTCTTCAGCGAGCGGACATCGCGCTGCAGCCAGGTGCTCTGGGTATCCCAGTGCCGGCGCTGCTGGTCATACTGCATTGAGGAGATGTTGCGCAGTCGCCAGGCGCCCAGGTTGAGGCCGCTGCGTAAATTGAGATAGTTTGAGCGGCTGCTCTCCCCTTCGTCGGCGTTCTTTATTTGCGCGCCGGAAAAATAGTAATCGACAAACGCGGCCGGCACGCCATCGTCCCAGCGCGACGGATCGACATAGCCGCGGCTTTGCACGTTCATCGCCGCCTGGGGAATACTCAGCGTCAGGCGCTGGTTAGCGAAGCTGAACCGACTGCTGGCGTCGGGAATAAACTTCTCGATCCGGGTGAAGGTTTCGCCTTCATGCAGCGCTTGAAAGGCGGGAAACGCGCTGACGTTGACGCCATACTCCGCCAGCTGACCGGGCGTCAGCACCGGGCGCAGCTGCCCGCCATCGTCAACAAACGTGATATCAGCCTGACCCAGCTCCTGGTCATTAACCACCACGGTGACAGAGTAAGTCCCCGGCTGCTGGCCGCCGGGTTTGGCGAAGTAGTGCAGATCGGAGGTTTGCTGCTGCGGGTCAGCAAACTCCAGCGCCGCCGGGTCAAAATAGTCGTCGGCCAGCGCCCGGCTCAACGGACTGAGACAAAACATCATCGTCGGCACCGTCGCCAGCGCCACCGCCCGCCCGGCGGTAACGGGCAACAAGGCATACTCCCGCACCCTGGCTGTTGTTATTCTTTTCATGCTGGCGCCGTCCGGTAAGCTCATCAAAAAGGGGAATTACTGCTGGGCGAAATCGCTGACGCCGCCGTAGTCGTTAATCGCCCGCCATTTGACGGTGCCGTGCCCGCTCACCGGCCACGTTTTCTCGCCGAAGGGAGCCACCATGCCGGGATCGTCGATGCTTTGCCCGCCCACCTCGACGGCGTAAAAAGAGACGAAGTAGGGAGTGGGATTTATCACCGTCAGCCGACCGCCGGACTGGCTAAACTTCAGCTGCTGCCAGGCCTTTGCCGGGTCGCCCGCCAGGTCGTTGGGGCGATAGAAGATTTTGAATTTCGATTTAATATTCACCTGCAGCTTATTCACCTCGCCCTGAGGCGTCGGGGCGATACTTTTGACGTTCAGCCAGAAGACCGATTCACGGTCGCGGGGCAGCGAGGCGCCAATAAAGTTAATCCGCAGAACGTTATTTTGCTCCGGATCGAGACGGAACAAGGGCGGCGTTACAATGAAGGGCACCCTGGCCTTATCGTTTTCCGCGTAATTTTCCACCCACGACTGCACCAGATAGGGCGTATGGGTATCGGCATTGGTGACTGAAATAGCGGCTTCACGCTTCCCTTCCTGATAAATCACACGGGTTCCACCCATGACAATACCGGCTTTTCTGCCGTGGTGCACAGCAGAAAAGCCGCAACGGCAATTATTTTCTTCATCATGACTTACCATCAGGTAAAAGTTGAACAGACAACAAAATAAAGCAGTGAATAACAGAGCCAGTACTCGACGGGATAATTAGCAAAAACAACTATACCGTCACGAATATATTTCGTGACTTCATGACAATTAACACATTAGCTATCTGTAATTAATCAAGACGCAGTGGGCTGACTCTGAATAACGCGCAATTAGATCAGTTATAAATCATATTGAAATTAGCTGTACCGTCGGCTTTACCTGCCGTCACGGTCGCCGCGGTGGAGATATAGTCGGCGTAAAACTCGAGGTCGGCAGAGCCGGTGCCGCCGCTGGTACCCGGAGTGACCGTCTGTTTGGCTGACGTTTTACCGAGGCTGACAGCCGTCGACCGATCGTGCTCATACAGCTTAATCGCTACGCCGCTGGCGCCGCCGTTGATGGCCAGCAGGGAGTTATCAGACTGATCGCGCGCGCCGTCAAACAGCACGGCGACCGTAGTCACGCTGGCCGGGCAATCTTTCACTTTGATATGGAAGGGGGTTTTGGTGGTTTCAAAACCAGTGCCGGTAAAATAGTTGCTGGCCCATTTGCCCAGATCAACCTTCTGGCCATTAGAACTACTATCGACGTTGCAAGAGCTGTCGGTGATTGACCCATTGAAGATGACCTGCCCGCCGGCGCCTTCCGAACTGGTGCCCGAGTCAGGATTGATAGTGTTGGCCGCGGTAGCCTGCAAGGCTACGCCAGAAAGCAGCGCTCCTATGAGGATGGTTATAAAGCGAGGTTGTTTTTTCATTATTTATCTCATCGTTAACGAACATATTTTCCATCATCGACAATAGCCCTAAAGCTATCACGAAACGGCTCGTCAGCTCCTCCCTGTAAATGTACGTTGCGTTCCTTCCGCAGGATATTAGGCACATCCCCCTCTACTCTGCCTTATTTCGCCAATAGATGGCCATGAATAACAAACAGAAGAAAAAAGAGTTATTTTGATGTGCGAAATAAATATATTACCCGAAGTATCAAAAGGCAACCCGGGAAGATGTTAACTATAAGTTAATAGCTATGCTCGCCATATATTTAATTTTTGAAATGGCTTTTCAATGTTAATTTACATATCTATACAAAAGAAATTCAAATACCTTTAAACAACAACAGATCAATTCAATTAACAAATTTAAAGACAATTGTTCAAAAATTCGTCTTGTTTTATTGTGCGCTCGTCAGAGCGTACACAAAAATTAGGAATTTTCCTGGTATTAATATTCATAATTTCTACACAAACGGCGCCAGGGTGCGCCACCTCCACCCGCTAATCCCTTATTATGGAAGTGTTTTTATTTTCAAGTGAAAGCCAATACATAAGTGACATAAATACATGGGCGCTGCCGCCGGCAAAATAACCACCCTCTTCGAATGGTTATTTTGAAGTTAAAAAAATCCGCAACCCGAATGGATTGCGGACTGAGGATCGGTCAGAAATGAGATGGACTTCAGAACAGGCCCAGCGGCGCGGTGCCGTAGCTCACCAGCAGGTTTTTGGTTTGCTGATAGGCATCCAGCGCCATCTTGTGCGTTTCCCGCCCGACGCCGGACTGTTTATAGCCGCCGAACGCCGCATGCGCCGGGTAGACATGATAGCAGTTGGTCCACACGCGACCGGCTTTAATGCCGCGACCCATGCGATAGGCGAGGTTGGTATCCCGCGTCCACACCCCGGCGCCGAGACCAAACTGGGTCTCATTGGCGATAGCCAGCGCTTCCGCTTCGTCCTTAAAGGTGGTCACCCCGATCACCGGCCCAAAGATCTCCTCCTGGAAGGAGCGCATATCGTTGCGACCTTTAATCAGCGTAGGCTGAATATAAAAGCCATTATCCAGCGCCGGCGCGATAGCCGCCCGCTCGCCGCCGGTCAGAATTTGCCCACCCTCTTCCCGGGCAATCTGAATATAGGAGAGGATCTTGTCGAACTGCTGGCGGGAAGCCTGAGCGCCGATCATGGTGTCGGTATCTAGCGGATCGCCGCGGCGGATCTGCGCCACCTTCTCCTTTACCCGTGCCATAAAGGGCTCATAGATGGATTCATGGATCAGCGCCCGCGACGGGCAGGTACAGACCTCACCCTGGTTGAAGAAGCCGAGCACCAGCCCCTCCACCGCCTTCTCAATAAATTCCTCTTCTCCGTCCATCACGTCGGCGAAGTAGATGTTGGGCGATTTCCCCCCCAGCTCGACGGTGCAGGGGATAATATTTTCCGCCGCGCAGGCGAGAATATGCCGCCCGACCGGCGTGGAGCCGGTAAACGCCAGCTTGGCGATACGCTTGCTGGTGGCCAGCGCCTCGCCCGCCTCTTTGCCGAAACCCTGCACCACGTTAAGCACCCCGGCCGGGAACAGATCGCCGATCAGCTCCAGCAGCAGGGTAATGCTTAGCGGCGTCTGTTCCGCCGGTTTGAGCACCACGCAGTTCCCCGCCGCCAGGGCCGGGGCCAGCTTCCACGCGGCCATCAGCAGCGGGAAGTTCCACGGGATAATCTGCCCGACCACCCCCAGCGGTTCATGGAAATGATAGGCCACCGTGTTTTCGTCAATCTCGGCGGTGCTTCCCTCCTGAGCGCGCAGGCAGCCGGCGAAGTAGCGAAAATGATCCACCGCCAGCGGCAGGTCGGCATTCAGGGTTTCGCGGATCGGTTTCCCATTGTCCCAGCTCTCCGCCACCGCCAGATATTCCAGATGCTGTTCAATACGATCGGCGACCTGTAGCAGCAGTCTGGAGCGCTGTTGCACTGAGGTTTTACCCCACGCCGGCGCCGCGCGATGGGCGGCGTCGAGGGCGAAGTCAATGTCTCTGGCATCCGAGCGGGGAAACTGCGCAATGTTGCTGCCGTCGACCGGCGAAGTATTCATAAAGAATTCACCGCTCAGCGGCTCGACAAATCTACCGTCAATAAAGTTGCCGTAAGCCGATTTAAATGAAACCACGGCGCCGGGCTGGCCAGGATGTGCATAACGCATCGCAAATCTCCTTCTGTAGGGTTGAGACGCAGCGGCATATTGATTTTTTAAATTTGCCGCCGAACGCTTCTCACTGTGCAGGGGTTATGCCAGTTTTTTATTTTCTTTAAATATTTTTATTTATTAATACGTTGCCTTCACTAACCGAGCAGATGGTCAGCCATCTGTCGCACGGGTTTCCACTTATGTGTTGCAAATCGCAACACCAAATAAACCAAATGGCTACAATATTGCAACACAGCAACATCGACCCAGAGGTGCCCTGTGGCAGGCAATCCCTTTCTTCTCGCACCAGAGGTTAATGCGAATCCCCTGCTGAGCGATTCGTGGTCTCGCTGCCAGCGCTACGGGCTGGATCCCGCCACCGAGGATTTTCCCCGCCTCGGCGCCGGCGAGCTGGCGGACCGGCTCGCCAGCCACCGCGGCCTGCAGCAGCTGGCGCAGCCGGTGGTGGAAGCCCTGTCGCGCCAGGTCGCAGACCTGCAGTCGGTGGTGATCCTTTCCGACCCCGACGGCCTGGTGCTGCATACTCTCGGCGATACCCAGGCGCTGCAAAAGGCCCAGCGCGTGGCGCTGGCTCCTGGCAATCTGTGGAGTGAAAGCGGGCGCGGGACCAACGCCATCGGCACCGCGCTGGCGATTGACGATGGCTGCGAGATCGATGGCCGTCAGCACTTTCTTACCCGCAACCAGAATCTGTACTGCGCAGCGATGCCGCTCCAGCGACCGGACGGAAGCATCGCCGGGGTGCTGGATATCTCCGGCCCGGCGAATTTTCCCCACCAGCACACCTTTGGCTGGGTAAAAGCGGCGGCAAAGCAAATTGAATATCTGTGGGTGAAACAGAGTCTGCATCCTGAGCCTGTCTCTTATACACATCTCCGAGCCCACGAGACATCTCAGGATCTCGTAT
>ENA-UADI01000084-UADI01000084.1-human-gut-metagenome-genome-assembly--contig:-NODE-84-length-27637-cov-5.103763_pt1 | contig 27637 bp, 20 predicted proteins | sample MGYA00244261_ERZ654257 | MGnify/ENA primary metagenome ERZ654257 (study PRJEB26926, sample SAMN06165243) | human gut metagenome | biome: ENVO:00009003; feature: ENVO:2100002; material: ENVO:00002003...
TCGTGGGCTCGGAGATGTGTATAAGAGACAGACTCTTTACAAGGAAGATTTTTCACAATATGAGCTTGAAGACAAAAAGTTAAAGGTGAAATCTATATATGAGATTATTCCGGCTGAGCTGAACAAGCAAAATAAGAAGTTTGTATTTACCATGTTGGATAAAGAATTGAAATTTAATCGATATGAAAACAGCTTTTTATGGTTAAAAGATGCAGGCGTGGCGTTGCCTGTTTACAATGTAGATGCGCCGGTAATCCCACTTCTGGCGAGCAAGAGCAGTAATGTGTTCAGACTTTTCTCGAGTGACATCGGTCTGCTGACCAGCGCTTATCCGGCAGAAACTAAAGTTGAGCTGATAAATAAAAACGGAGAGGTCAACAATGGTGCTCATTTTGAAAATGCAGTCGCACAGCAATTGGTTGCCAATGGTTTCGAACCTTATTTCTGTAAAAAGCAGAAAATCGGAGAGATGGATTTCGCAATAGAAATGAATGGTCAGGTTGTTCCAATTGAAGTTAAATCGGGAAAGGCTTATAAATCGCACAAAGCGTTGGATAATTTTATGAAAGTTCCGGATTATCATCTTGAAAAAGCATATGTTTTATCAATTGGAAACGTGGAGACAGATGGTGCTATAACATATCTTCCAATCTATATGTGCTATTTATTAAGAGAGCAAAAATTGGAACAGATGATCATAGAGTTAGATACAACGGGATTGTAAAATATATATTCTGCGTGGCTTTTGACAACATCATAACACACATGTTGACTCATTCAACAAATAAAAATATAATTACATGGTTACTATAATTTGACAGTTGTAAAACAGGAGAATGACTATGAATAACAGACCATTTGCAGGAAGAACTGCAGCAGTTATAGATTTGGCAAAGCTCAGGAGCAATATTGCCAACATAAAATCAAGACTGAAACCGGGTGTTGAATTTATCGCTGTCATGAAGGGCGATGGATACCGCCACGGTATTGCAGGACTTTACCCGACACTCAAGGAATGTGGCATAGACAGCTACGCCGTTGCCATCTGGGAAGAGGGAAAGATGCTCAGGGACGCGGGGGCCACAGAGTCTATCCTTATCCTCGGCGATACAGCAGATGACATGCTGGATGAGGCCGCAAAGTACGACCTTGATCTCACTGTCTTTTCAATGGAGGGTGCTGAGAACATGGCTGCCGCTGCAAGAAGAGCCGGCAAGAAACAGAATGTCCAGATAAAGCTGAACACCGGTATGAACCGAATAGGATTCCCGGTATGTCAGGAATCATTTGACACTATAAAGAAGATCTGCGAGATGGACGACCTGAACGTAACAGGTATATTTACACATTTTGCAAGGGCAGATGAGGGGGATCACACAAGTGCAAGAAAGCAGCTTGACCTATACCTCCACGCCGTAAATGAACTTGAGAAAATGGGGGTTGTCATACCAAAGCACCACGTAGCCAACAGCCCTGCCATACTGATGCTGCCTGAGGCACAGCTCGACGCAGTCAGATGCGGTGATATCCTCTATGGTCTCACTCCTTCTGATGATTTTGACTGGAAGAATTCAGGACTTCAGGAGATCCTCAGCTGGTACACATACGTTGCCATGGTGAAGGAGGTTCCTGCCGGTTCAGAAATCGGCTACGGCGGAACATTTGTCACCAAAAGGCCTACAAAGATCGCCACTCTGCCTGTCGGATTTGCCGACGGCTACAGCCGCTATCTGTCCAACAAGGGCAAGGTCATCATAAACGGCCATGAAGCGCCGATCATCGGACGCGTATGTATGGATCAGTGCATGGCAGACATTACAGACATCCCGGATGTAAAGCGCGGCGACACCGTAACCCTACTCGGCGAGGGCATGTCCATCGAGGACATGGCAAATATGCTTGACACGAATGTTGATGTGATCGTGTGCAACATATCGGTAAGGGTTCCGAGGGTATATATAAATGGGGATATCTGATCGGCAGTATTGGGGAAAGGGAGATTTGTAAATGTTTCATTTGAACGACATATTAATATTTTTATTTTTCGGTATAGTCGCATTTGTTATACCCGGAACTTTAACAGTCTGGAATATTTACAATTGTTTTTCTGCCAAACCAAAAAAGGAAAAGCTTATCTCAACCGTAACCGTTCTGGTTGGCGGCCTGTTATATCTGATGCTGTTTGCGATAACGTATGATACAGCCGGCGACTGGTATGAACAGGTTAATACTATGCAATTTCACTATGTGATTTCTTCCGGGTATTGGGGAATTTCCTGGGTTGCTTTATTAGGATTTGCTGCATATTTTGTGTTGTTATACATAAATGCAGACCGACTGCCGCCATTAGTATCCGCGGTTGCAATTTCCTTTATTATCCTGCTTAATATATTGCAGATTACGTTTGCTGTTCAGTTATCTAAAAATATCAATAATCCCTTAGAATTGTCATTTTATGTTTATCATTTCAACATATTGCTGTTATCTGCAAGAGCAATTCAGAGGCATATGCTGCAACAGGTAGAAATCTTTAAAAACAGAGCAGCAGCACAGGATAACAATATACGTTTCAAGAAATTTTACGATATCATTAACAGCTTATCCAGGTACACCTTTGTAATTTTTGTTGCACTGTTTCTGGTTGTGGCAATTATCGAGATTATATTTGTCCTAATTGGTCAGGGACTGGATGCTCCGATTAAGGCATTTACAGATACTGCAGATTGGACATTTTCAAAGCAGACACCACCACCGCCATCAGATTACGAAGGACATTATCTTTGTACGGTAGCCGCCGGTGGGCACAAAAAAGTTGTGAAACCGCTTAGATTTGGAAGCAGGAGAGGTGCAACGATCATTGTAAACAGGCAATTATGTATTGCCAACGCATTTGAAGAAGTGATTCAGATAAAATTTCCAAGTTTTCACAGGATGGTTCGCCACATATATGATACATACGGCTATCCACTGTCGAAACTCATAACAAATCCTCTTAGAGCAGATGTTGTTTATATTATAATGAAACCATTGGAATGGATATTTTTATTATTCTTATATCTGGTTGATGTCAGACCGGAACAGAGAATAAGAAACCAGTATGTTTTACAATTCAAAAGATAAGGTGTGAATATGGGGAGTGTTATTTCCATCATGTCTATTATTATCTCCATCATTTATTGATAAAATGATGGAGATAAATCTGAAATGAAGGAGATTTTTAAGCAAGAAGTGTCAGGTACAGATAAACTTTTGTTTATCCGCACCTGACACCAATCTACCTCCGTTTTCTATTTCATCACCGCATTATACACATCCCTCTTAGGGACTCCGCGGTCTACAGCTGCCTGCTTGATCGCATCCTTCTTGGACATACCCTGATCAACGTACATCTGGACATGTTCCTCCACGGACATAGCCTCGAACGAGCTCTTCTTCTCCTCCTCAAGCTTCTTCACATCAAGCCCTTCTATCACTATGACGAATTCTCCTCTCGGATCTTCCCCCTCGTAACGAGCTATCGCCTGAGAGAGCATCATAGGCTCTATGGTTTCATGTTTCTTGGTGATCTCTCTGGCAAGCGTGATATGCCTTTCACCTAGTGTCTCCATGAGTTCCACCAAAGTCTTCTTAAGCTTGTGGGGCGCCTCATACATCACCATGGTCCTAGTCTCTCGCTTCATCTCCTCAAGAACCCTCGCCCTGTCCTTCTTGTCATACGGCAGAAACGCCTCAAATGCAAATCTTCTGGTCGAAAGTCCTGAGCTGATGAGCGCCGATATACATGCACACGCCCCCGGCACCGGTGTAACCTCAAGCCCTGCGGCAAGAGCCTGTCTCACAAGCTCCTCCCCGGGATCAGATATACCCGGAGTTCCGGCATCAGTGATAACTGCAACGCTTTGTCCCTGCTGCATCTTCTCAACGAGAACCTTCGCCTTGTCGTATTTATTGTATTCATGATAACTCGTCATGGGAGTCTTGATCTCGAAATGATTGAGCAGCTTGATACTGTTCCTCGTATCCTCCGCCGCTATCACATCCACCTCGGAAAGAACCCTGACGGCTCTATATGTCATATCCTCAAGATTTCCTATGGGTGTTGCCACCAGATATAATTTGCCTGCCATATATAAACCTCACTATCTGTAATATGTACATTAGGGTGTTTACAACATTTTTCACTTTCATGCTGCAGCCGTTGCCTGTTACCGCTTTGCACTGCCTTCATACGTCGCCAGCAGCTGCTCCGTGTACACTCCCGGAGCTTTGTAGACTATCATAGGCGGATCAATCTTGATCATGGAGTTGCCACCCTTAACGGCCTCCACTATGACCATGTTTGGCTCCTTATCTATGTATGGATGTACAAGCTGCATCCTCTTTGGCTCAAGCCTGTGCTCATGCAGGCATTCAAATATCTCAGCCAGCCTGAACGGCTTATGTATCATATAAAAACTTCCGCCGGGTTTAAGGGCATGCTCTGCCGCTGCCACCACCTGATCCAACGTCACATGCACCTCATGTCTCGCTATGTTCTTCGGAGCATCCGGATTCTCCAGACCGTGACTGCCCTTTATGTATGGCGGATTTGAGGTCACTATGTCAAAGGAGGCCTTCTTGTAGTTACAAGAGACCTCCTTTATATCTCCGTTATCTATTCGCACTAAACCGTCAAGCCCATTGAGGCTCACGCTCCTTGCCGCCATGTCCGCACATGCAGGCTGAAGCTCTATGCCTATAAACCGTGCTCCATCTGCCATTTTACCGCCAGGCTGCTGATTCACCCCTGCATCCGAATTAGTAACTCCATCTACGGCAATACAATCATGTGAGGATCTATAATCATCGGCATTCAAACCAGCAAGTCTCTCATCTCTGGTAAGAGCTTCATCCCCATACTCCTTTGCAGCAAGAAGTATAGGTATGATACCTGTTCCCGTTCCGAGATCCAGATATCTGCCACCGCGCTTAAATCTCACATAGTTTGCCAGCAGCACAGCATCCATCCCAAAGCAGAACATTCCGCTGTTCTGTATGATCTGATAACCCTTGCACTGCAGGTCATCTATCCTCTCACAGGATTTTATAACCACTTCCGGTCTAATCGTCAAATTTGGACTTTCCACCCTTGTCCTCCAATGCCTCAAGTGCCTTGTACTCCTCAGCGCTGAGTCTCTCTGAATTCTTTCTTCTCTTAGGCTTGAACTTGAGTTCAGCCACAGGATACTCCATAACTTCCTTGTTGTCATCCTTGTCTGTCACCACGATCTTAACCTTCTGCCGGAGAACGTTCACTGACATGACCTCGCCCTTGTTGCCATCTATGGTCCTGACGAAATCTCCTACATTCGGAAGCTTCTCATTCAGATACTCGTAAGTGTCCTGCTCATGCTTCAGACAGCACATAAGTCTTCCGCACACACCGGATATCTTAGTAGGATTCAGTGACAGGTTCTGCTCCTTTGCCATCTTGATTGATACTGGAACGAACTCCGACAAATGCTTGTTACAGCAGAGCTCCCTTCCACATATGCCGATTCCGCCAACCATCTTGGTCTCATCGCGGACACCGATCTGTCTGAGCTCTATTCTTGTCTTGAACACAGATGCCAGATCCTTTACCAGCTCTCGGAAATCGATTCTCCTGTCTGCTGTAAAGTAGAACAGCACCTTATTGTTGTCAAATGTATACTCAGCCTCGATGAGCTTCATGTCCAGCTTATGCTTTGCGATCTTCTCAAGACATATGCCAAATGCTCTCTTGCTCTTCTTCTTGTTATCCTCGTATCTTCTGGTGTCATCCTCTGTGGCAATTCTTATGATCGGCTTGAGTGACGCCGTTATCTTGCCCTCTTCTACCTCTCGTCTTCCCAGAACCACTTTGCCGTACTCCACACCCCTTGCGGTCTCGACAATGACAAAACTGCCGGCCTCGACCTCAAAGTTCTGTGGATCAAAATAATATATCTTACCGTTTGGTCTGAAACGAACTCCTATAATCTCTTTCATTAACAATTCTCCTTCATGGTTAGGAGCATAAGCTCCATGACAATGTCAAAGCTGACATTCGCCTCAAGTCTGACCTTGGCCTTGTCCATAGACTTGAGTACCTTTTCTATACCCTCATAGCTGATGTGTGAGGACTGCTTTCTTATATCAGAATAATACTCCTTGAACATCAACCGGCCCGGGTTATTGGACACCTTGAGCATAAGAATGTCCCTGTACCACATCATCATCAGATCGATGTAGTCACTTACCTTGAGCTTGTACAGCTCCATATTCTTAATGGCAAATATCATGTCATCAACCGACATATCACTTATATGTCTCATGAACTTCACCACATTTTCCTTGATCTCCTTGTACTCATCACTAGTTGCAAGCCTGATGGCCTTTCCCAGATTGCCCTGGGCAAAATCCATACAGAAGTCAGCCTTCTGCTTGTCCAGCTTGAGCTCGTTCATGAGATAATCAAGTATATCATGTTCTCTGACAGGCTTCACATTCAGCACTATACATCTGGACTGTATAGTCTGAAGCATCTTATCAAGATTGTTGGTGAGCAGTATGATTATTGCATAGGACGGAGCTTCCTCGATCGTCTTTAACAAAGCGTTCTGTGCATTCACATTCAGAAGCTGTGCATCCTCTATAACATATATCTTATATCTGCTGCTATAAGGCTTGATATCAATATCAGAATTCACCTGATCACGTATCTCTTCAACCGAGATCACATTTGGCTTGTCGTGGGTCACCCACACGATATCAGGCTGATTTCCCGTCTCACACTGAAGACATGACTTACAATGATTACATGGCTCTGTACCGCCCTCCTCACACTGGAGAGTCTTGACCAACGCCCTGGTAAGGGTCTTTTTTCCACTTCCTGTCTCGCCATTGATGATGTAGCCCTGGGATATCTTACCCAGCTCAATGCTGCTCTTGAAGTGGCGTATTATGTCCTCATGTCCGATTATGTCTGTGAAATCTATCATATATACCAACCCCCTTACAATTAATTGTTTCTGTATGTCTATTCTGACCTTCTCCAAAATCAAAATATATTAAAGATTAAGTTTCTTCTCTACATACCCTACTATTATACCATGAATCTCATCAATAGGTAAAGTAGCGTCTATCTTCACTATTCTCTCAGTGTGCATATCCGCAAGCATGCGGTATCCATCCACGACCTTCTGATGGAACTCCATTTTTTCATTCTCCATTCTGTCAAGTTCAGCCTGGTTCTTCTTTCTGGATATTCCCTCCTGGGCGTCAAGATCCATGAGGAATGTCATATCCGGCATGATTCCCTGAAGTGCAAATTCATTTACCTTATACACCGTGTCAACTCCGAGTCCTCTTCCGATTCCCTGATACACAGCGGATGAGTCCACAAATCTGTCTGCAATCACCGCCTGACCGGCATCCAGTGCAGGCTTGATATTCTCTTTCACAAGCTGGGCTCTCGCCGAAGCATACAGAAGCAGCTCAGTCATATATCCCATCTCTGTAAAATCCTTGTTCAATATAACCTCGCGGATCGCCTCACTTATGGGATTTCCCCCCGGATCTCTGGTTATCAGCACGTCATAGCCTTTCTTCTCCAGATATTCCTTAAGCAGCTCCCTCTGTGTGGTCTTGCCCGCTCCGTCCGGGCCCTCTATAGTTATAAATATTCCTTTCATATCCTAACCCTGCCATATGCTGTTCCTGCACATGTACACCTTTCATATTTATATTGTGATTCTTATCAAACCTTCCAGATCATAATGCTACATATCATTCTCCGCACAGCACTTTGATATAACCGTCATTGACTCCTGCCACATTAAGTCCGCTGTCTATCATGGACTTTATTCCGTTCACCGCCTGCCGGTCAACGACCTCTCCCGGCGCCAGCACAGGTATTCCCGGCGGATATGCATATACAAATGCCCCCGACACCTTTCCAGCCGCACCCTCAATCGGCACGCTCTCCACTGGTCTGTCCCACGCGGTTCCCGGCGGCATAGCTGACCTTCTGCAGGATATGATATCCAGCTCCTGCAGGTCTGTTTTATCCGGCTCATAGCCAAGGTTCCCGTCTATCTCAGCCACCGCATTAAATAGTATATCATAACTGTCTGCACTGTCCACAACAGATGATATACAAATGACATAACTCAACGATGCCATCTCAACAATCAACCCATACCTGTCCGCCAGAATTTCAGCAAGCATAACCCCTGTAAATTTCTGTCCCGACTCGTCTACAGTTCCCGGTCTCACGACAAATACCAGCCTGCCCTCATCATGGTCGAACACTTTACACGCATTACAGATCTCATCATTTTTCACTGAGGAAGCATCAGGTCTGAACAGCCGTATATTTCTGAGCCCATCACATTTCCCGGCAAATGCCTCAAGCCTCCGCCCATACCTGGCAAATTCATCTCTGTTATTTGCGCCAAATGCAACTGCCTTCTCCATGCTCTGCATAAATATATATGAAGGCGAAGATGTCTGGAATATCTGCAGATATCTTCTAACCCTCTCATCAAGCTCAGGATTCATCACATGAAGAAGTGATGTCTGTGTGAGTGCCGGCATGGTCTTGTGCAGGCTCTCGATGACAATATCCGCGCCCTGCTGCATGGCGGTCTCATGTCCTTCCATGAAGTTCAGATGTGCTCCCTGTGCCTCGTCCACAATGAGATATATTCCATACCTGTGTACTATCCCAGCTATGGTCCTTATATCAGATATGACACCCTCATATGTCGGCGATGTGATTATCACCGCTCTTGGCTTTCTGCCATCTGCTACCAATTCCTTAAGAGCAAGCTCCAGCTTATCCGGCGATATGTCACCCAGTATGTCTGTCCTCTCTGACATTTCACGATCATCTTCATCGCCTGGAGCCATCATTTGCGATATTTCGCAGTCATCTTCTCCATCATCTGACATTCCATTCGATATTGCTCCGACTTCATTCTGACCCACACCGTCAGGCCAGCTCATACTCACATAATCCGGCACTATATACTCGGGCTCAAGCTCCAACATACAGATAGCGTTGTACACCGCCTTGTGGCAGTTTCTTGCCGCAAGTATCACGTCTCCCCTGTGACAGGTGGCGTGTATAGCTGTCATAAGTCCGGATGTGGAACCGTTCACCAGCATATATGTTGCAAATGTTCCATACACATTCTTCATCTCGGCAATACAGTCCGCTATGAACAACTCCGGCTCATGCATGTCGTCAAGATCTTTAGCCTCAGTGAAATCATGTGCATACACCCCATTCCAGAAGTTGGCCGGCTCTTCTAGCGGCTGTCTCTTATGTCCCGGCATGTGCCACGGGTATGTACCCTTCTCTATATATTTTTCAAGTGCTTCATTTATATATTCCTTCACCAGTTTTTCTCCGTAACATAGATTCTGTGTGATATAATACCATACTTTTATGTATTTGTAACAGCACAGACTTCTCCCAACGTCTGCACAGATATAAAAAACAGGAGAAGCTCTATCCGGCTTCTCCTGCGAGGGGGTATAAAAAAAGTTTTGCCTATTTTATGATCTTTCAAATGCTGCAACGGCATCCTCGATCTTCTGTAATTCGTCATCGGTCATGACTGTATGTGCCTGCTTTTCAACAGCCTTGAGATTGCTGATGATCTGCTCAGGCTTTGAAGCACCGATCAGCACTGTTGTGACCTCCGGCTTGTTCAGCAGCCATGCGATGGCAAGCTCTGATAGCTTCATATCATATCCGGCTGCGATCTCATTTAACTGGTTGAGGAGAGGTCTAGTTTCAAGCACCTGATCCTCATGAAGGAATCTTCCGTCCTTCACTGCCCTGCTGTCCGCCGGCATATCCTTCAGATATCTGTCTGTCAGCATTCCCTGTGCCAGAGGCGAGAAGCATATGAGTCCCTTGCCTGATGCGTATGTCTGCTTCAGAAGCCCATTGTTCTCGACAGATCTGTCCAGTATGCTGTATCTGTTCTGATTTATCACAAATGGCACATGAAGCTCATCAAGTATGCGCTCCGCCTTTGCCATGGTAGGTCCGTCATAGTTGGAGAGTCCGACATAAAGTGCCTTTCCACTCTTCACTATCTGCGCCAATGCTCCCATGGTCTCCTCGAGTGGAGTGTTCGGATCCATTCTGTGATGATAGAATATATCCACATATGGGATGCCAAGTCTTTTAAGGCTCTGGTCAAGACTTGCTATGAGATATTTTCTGCTGCCCCAGTTGCCGTAAGGGCCTTCCCACATATCGAATCCGGCCTTAGTGCTGATTATCAGCTCATCCCTGTACGCACCCAGTTCCTCTCTGAGTATCTTTCCAAAGTTCTCCTCTGCACTTCCATACACCGGGCCATAGTTGTTTGCTATATCAAAATGTGTTATTCCGTTGTCAAATGCGGTAAAGCACATCTTCTTCATATTCTCGTAATCGTCATTTGTTCCAAAGTTGTGCCAGAGTCCAAGTGCCAGAGGCGGCATCATAAGACCGCTCTTACCGCAATGTCTGTAAAATCCTGTTCCCTCAACATTCTTATATCTATTCTCTGCTGCCTTATAATCTCCCATATTGATACCTCTCTTAAAATTATCCTTACGATGTTTTCTTTTTATATATGCAAGTTATCACTACATTTTGAAGTATATCATACCGATTACATCAAAAAAATATGAATATTTTTGTATTATATATGAAAATTTTATTATGATTTCTATAAATGTTCTGCCTAAATTATCCTGGACATTTTTACTATCCTCTATATGCCTGTTACGCATTTACTGGGAGCTTATCAACACCGAAAAAAGATCATACTGATTCTCATAGAGCATTTCTTCTGCCTGTATGCCATCACAGGCGCAGCTCACATTCATCTCACTTGCCTCAACTCCTGTGAAATAGTCAGCCACAATACATCTGAAACATATGTCCAAAAGGCGACATCCCCTGTCATCATATTAACATGATATACAGACGATGTCGCCTTTCTGTGTCCTTTATTCTGCTTTTACAGCCCATCTCATCTTCGTCGATCTTGCTCTCGGATTGCGGGCGCACTCCTCCGCTGACGGTCTGATGACATCCTTGCTGACTTCGCTGTAAACACCAGCCTTTGCCCCAGCCTTGAACGCTCTCTTTACCAGTCTGTCCTCACCTGAATGGAATGTCAGTATCGCCACTTTTCCACCAGATCTGAGCGCATCCGGCAGCTTGTCAAGGAAATCATACAAAACCTCAAACTCACTGTTCACATCTATTCGCAGAGCCTGAAAACACCTCTGACAGGATTTCTTCACAGCCTCTTTTCTGTCCTTCTCCGGCACAAATGCCAATGCCTCCTCGATGGCATCCTTCATCTGCGTGGTGGTCTCCACATAATTCTTAGTTCGGTTTCTCTTCATGATGACCGTGGCGATCTCCTCCGCATAAGGCTCGTCCGAGTTCTCCTGGAACATCCCAACGAGTTCCTCATACGAAACCTCTCGTAGACGCTCCGCCGCCGACTCACCCTTCTCCGGATCAAGCCTCAGATCAAGTGGTCCATCAAACTTGTATGTGAATCCCCTGTCTGGATTGTCTATCTGCATGGAAGACACTCCGAGATCCGCAAGGATAAAATCAAATCCCCCGGCCTCCTCTGCCACCTGGTCGATATTCCTGAAATTTGTCTGCTTTATCGTGAGTATATCCTCTCCGTATCCAGCTTCAGACAGTCTATGCTTCGTCTTCACTATCTCTATAGGATCAACATCCAGAGCATACATATGCCCCTCTCCATGGAGCTGCTCAAGCATACGCCTTGTGTGTCCACCATAGCCCAGTGTCGCATCAAGCCCCTGCTGTCCCGGCTGTATCTGAAGGAAATCCAGTATCTCATTTACACATATTGAAATGTGCATCCCTGCCGGGGTACTTCCCTTGCTTATGACTTTCTCTATCGTATCCGCATATTTTTCAGGATCGTGCTCCTTGTATTTCTCCTCAAACCTCTTCGGATGGGTGCCACTGTAGTGCACTCTCCTCTTGTGTATCTTTTCTTCCATATATTCTTATCTCCTTAGCCGCCGTCTGCCATACAAGGCCCCGGAACATTTATGTCATAATACCATATATCTGCGAAACAAGCCACACAACACTAAAAAAATGGAAGCCACGGCATTCATCCGTGACTTCCAGAATAATAGCATCATATAATTATTATTATTTACCAGCTATAATGTGATGTATCATGGTGAGCTGGCTCCTGAGTGCATCCACAGATATCTGTCCAGGGGCGGAAGGTATGCCCGCTGTGGCAAATGATATCGTATTGCCATACATCTCTCCTGTGGTTCTTGTCTCCACACCAAGTTCACCCATGGATATAACTATGAGAGGGGTCTGATTTCCACTATCCTGCAGTTCCTTTGCAGCCTGCATCATATCTACGACCTGCGATCCCTCCTCAGGCATCATGGCTATCTTGGCTATATCTGCACCTGTGAATATGATGGACTTAAATCTGTCAACTATCTGTTCCATAGGTATAGTAGTCTTGAAATCATGATTGGACACTATGACATACACGCCCTTGGAATGAGCCTCCGCTATGACTTCATCCACAATCTCCATGTCGGAGAAATATTCTATATCCACGATGTCTATATATCCACTGTCTATAGCGTCAATAAGAAGGTCGTGATACTGGCTGAGTGTTGCCTCCATGCAGCCACCCTCACCCTTTGTCCGGAATGTAAATATAATAGGGAACTGCCCCAGCTTATCATGGATCTTCGCCAGAGTCTTCATAAGTGCCTCTCTGTCAAAGCACTTCTCGTACATATCCGCTCTGAATTCCACCATGTCCGGTTCCGACTTCGCTATGATCCTCAACTGATAGTCCACATCATAATCCGTCGGAGCTACCAGAGGTACACAGATCTTAGTCATTCCCTCTCCTATCGCCACATTCTTCACATTAACGACCTTCATCACTGTCTCCTGCCTTTTTCACATTTTCCCTGCACGCTGTACAGCTATTACTTTATCTCTATTGCATCCATGAATGTCTCACACAGCTTCTGCGCGTCAACCTTGTCGACCTTATCCCAGTAGCTGATAGAACATGTAACTACATCCTCGCCTGTAGGATATACCAACAACACCTCTGTTCTGTCCATATCATATGATGTGAGCTGTATCACAAGATATGTTACCTCTGTGCCATCATTTGCCTTCACTGTGCCATCTGTCATCTCGTTGACCTTGGAGTTCTCATCGTTGTAATACTCTGTGTAAGTATCCTTCATGTTCTTCACAAGATCACTTGCTGAATAGTGTGTATATGTAGAATAGCTTGCATATACATCGCCCTTCTCATCATTATAAGATATGGTATACTCTGAAGCATAGCTTCTCTCGTATCCCTTTGGATCATTGATCTTTACTGACTTATCGCCAAGGCTTAATGTAACCTTTGAAAGGTCTTCCTCCTCTGTGCTGTCATTTGACTTCTCTGTTGTAGCTGCCTCTGTTGTCTCAGGCTCTTCCTCCTCAGTATCTTTTGAGTCGGTGCCGAACTTTCCGTCAAGTCTGCCGTCAACACTTACTGAGTCAAATATCTCGCTCCATGCTGATACAATCTTTTCCATCTTATCCATGTTGATGTACTGATCTACATCATCACTGTTGAGAACTGAGTAATCAACCACATCTCCTGCTGCAGGAGCCTCTATCTTGTTGTCCTTCTCTGCTACCTTGAGATTTCCTGAGCACTGAAGAACATCCTCGCCTGATACTGTAACTGTGAGCTTTGCATCATTTATGCTGAATGACTCGCCCTTCTTGACATCTGCAAGGACACCCTCAAATGCAGCCTGAGCAGTCTCACCCTGTACATCAACAGATATGCTTCCACTCATCTTACCGCTGTTCTTGTCATAGTCTGATGTCACATTTCCTGTGAACTCCTGGCTCTCTCCGCCGCTCATTGCTGATAATGTGTACTTCTTGTCAGTTGATATCTTATCTCCTGATGTGTCAGTCTTTGACTCACTCTTGAGCTCTATATTTACATCTGAACCGTATGTAAGTGCTATCTTTGTTACAGCATCTGATGTGACATTTCCGTCACCCATGTAATCTGCTGTGAATGAAAGCTTAACGCCTGCTGCTGCAAGATCATAATCCCAGTCAACACGGATCACCTTGTCGTTTTCTACGTATACATTTGCAACGGCATCCTTTGTCATTACTGCGCTGACCAGAGATGGAATAGTGCCGATGGACTGCTTGAGCTGATCCTTTGTAACACCCATCTGATCCATCATATCATCTGACAGATTGCTGTCCATGTACTTGTTCAGACAGTCAACCAGTGCCTGTGAGAACTCATCTATAGCGTCTGTTGTTATTGTCACTGTGTAGTGGTCTGCCTTGATAGTCTTGCCATTTGCATTTGTAAACTCATCCTTGCCGACCTTCTCATATGTTATGGACTCTGCAAGCTTATCTGCAGCCGGCTTGAGATCCTCATCTATGATCTTCTGAAGAGCCTCGCTGTCAACTGAACCGCCGGCTCCCGCATCCTTGCTGTCGAGCTCTGCCATAACACTGTTCATGTCAAATGAAAATGTCTTGGTAAAGAGATCAGGACATGACATATAGAGCGTCTGACCGATCATTACAACATCCGCACTGACTGTCTCGCCTGCCAGTGTCATGGAAGAACCAAGCTTGAAGCTGTTCTGTCCGTCGCTCTTGGCTGTGCTTGCGTCAAATGTAAATGTTGAACCGTCGAGCTGACCATCTCCGGCAACCTTGTCGATGGTAAAATCTGACTGAACGTCCAGCTTGTCGACATCTATGTCATCTGCTCCGACGATACCCACAATATTATTGTTCTCAAGTTCCTTTGCTGTGTTCTCCATCGCGTCCTTAACCGCATCCTTAGGACTCTTCTTGATGAACACGAAGAATACAACAACAAATGCTGCTATGATAACAAGCGCTGCCACAACTGCTATTATGGCTATCTTGATACCCTTTCTCTTCTTTGGAGACTCAGGCTTGTGCGCCTGATCACCATACATGTTCACGGTCTGATCATATACACTCTGCTGTGCATTCATCTGCTGACCGTATTGATCTGCAAACTGCTGATTTGCATCGTACTGCTGCTGGCCATACTGTCCTGCATACTGCTGCTGGCCGTACTGTCCTGCGTACTGCTGGTTTGCTCCATACTGCTGCTGGCCGTACTGTCCTGCATACTGCTGATTCGCTGCGTACTGCTGGTTTGCTCCGTACTGCTGCTGACCATACTGTCCTGCATACTGCTGACCCGCATCACCCTGCTGATTCTGTGATGGCTGTGGACCATCGGCGCCGTTATGATTCATTCCGTCCGGCATCTGATTCATGTTATTATCACTCATAATATCTCCCTTTCTGTGTGAATAACTATTATCCTTCCTCTGTAAATTTACACAAATACTTATAAAATGTAAACATTTTTTATTATCTCTTCATATTATGTAAGCAATGTGAAATGGCACGTTAACGCCTGATACGCCACATTGCCGGCATTAAAAATCAGCTTCATCGTCGAAACTGAGTCCAAGTTTTCCAAGTATGGACTTTGGAACATAAGCTTCTATAAATATGCCATCGTCCAGATATTCCTCTGTCTGGATCTCACCGTATTTGTGTATAAGTCCTGTGAGCCCTGCTTCAGAATATGCAAATGTATGCCTTATATATGACTTCTGATTTCTAAGTATTTCCTCTATCGCACTGGCAAGCTCCGAGAGTCCCTGTCCCGTGGCAGCCGAGATATACAGAGTCTTGTCCGCTCTCAGATCGCGCACACCCACCAGGTCATCCTTCGATATTCTGTCTATCTTGTTGAATACAGTTATCACAGGTTTTCCCGAATTCTCATCTATCTTGAGCTGCTTTAATGTGCCGTACACCGTCTCTATGTTCTTATCCCAGTTTTCATCCGATGCGTCCACAACATGAAGGATGACATCACAGTATTTTGCCTCCTCCAGAGTGGAGCCAAAGGCCTCGACCAGATGATGCGGCAGCTTCCTTATAAAACCGACCGTATCGGTGAGCAGTATGTTCTGTCCCCCCGGCAGCTTGTATCCTCTTGTCGTAGGATCAAGGGTCGCAAATAATTTGTCTTCCTGTAATACTCCTGCCCCCGTGAGTGCATTCAGCAGGGTCGACTTGCCCGCATTTGTGTATCCGACTATGCCCACAACCGGCACAGCGCTCCTCTGTCTCTGCTTTCTCTGCTGGCTTCTCTGGGATTCAACGTTCCTGAGCTCCGCCTTCAGTCTGGAGATCCTGTCCCTTATGACTCGTCTGTCTATCTCCAGCTTCTTCTCTCCCGGTCCTCTCGTTCCGATTCCACCGCCAAGTCTCGACAATGAATCTCTCATACCAACAAGTCTGGTGGCTCTGAACTTAAGCTGTGCAAGTTCCACCTGCAGCTTGCCCTCGTAGCTTCCAGCATGTGCTGCAAATATATCGAGAATGACCATTGTCCTGTCCATAACCTTTATGTCCAGTGCGTCCTGAAGGTTCATCAACTGTGCCGGTGACAGCTCGTCATCACAGCACACTCCTGTGGCGCCCAGCTCATATATCATCTCCCTGAGCTCCTCAACCTTTCCTCTTCCCAGATACAAGTCATTTGCAATGCGGTCCCTGTTCTGCACCAGCCGTCCCACGACCTCGGCTCCGGCTGTGTCTATGAGCTCCGTGAGCTCATCCAGGGATGCCTGGATCTCCAAGGAGACCTCTTTCTGTGTATATCCACCTGTATCGGCGGCAAATATGATTATCTTTTCTTTTATCTTCTCTGCTTCGAGATCATAAATTGTACTTTTCCTGTCTGCCATGATCCACCTCTACTTTTCAACGGTGACTGTGACTGTGTGATAGGATGATCTGTTGCCGCTGCTGTCCTGCGCACAGCACACAACTGTATAGCTGCCCGCATTGGACTCCATTTTGTTAACAGCCACACATATAACGTCCTGTCCAAGACTTGTGAGTGCCTGTCCATCCAGAGTCTTGCCATTGCCATCTGTGGCCACTCCTGTCCTTATCAGTGTATCACCATCCTGTGCGTTCACATAAGATGCAACAAGATCTGCAAGCTCATCAGCCTGTCCATTGTAACTCTCCAGCTTTATCTCCACAGGAACCCTTGTTATAACGGGAGCTTCATCATCCTCCACTGTTATCTCGATACTCTTACATATCTCACTGCCCTGATCTGTAAAGCTGTACTTTACTGTATATTTTCCCAGCTTCATATTGTCCACGGTTCCCTCAACCTTCAACTGATCCGTTACATCCTCACGCTGTGAATTGAAGGCCCATATTCCCGCCATTTTGTCATAGTTCTCGCCCTGGTTTATGCTGTGGCTCTCCGCACCGTATATCACGGCTGTTCCTGCGGTCGGATTCTCCTCAACCATGTCTGTCGGATCCCATCCGGTCTCATCAGTGTTATCCAGTCTGGTCACCGGCACAGGTCTTCCCAGCGGGCCATAATAGTCACTGTCAAATATATCAACATATGTTCCAGACTCGCAGTTCTCATATATCCATTTGGTATCTGCAACGCACAGTCTGACGCATCCCAGTGATGCCCCGGTTCCAAGCTTGTTGAATTCCCATGTCTCAAGCGAATCCTTTGTGGTGTCCAGATAAGGCACGGAATGGAACAGGGTGTCGCCATCTATCTGTGACACATACTGGCCATAACAGTTGTCAAACAGTGCAAGCCAGTCCCACTTGAGCTGTATGTTGAACAGTCCGACAGGAGTCTCTCCCACCGGTGATACCGAACAGCGCATTGCCTTTACCGGAACAGTGTAATATCCAGCAGCGTCCAGCTTGTATATAGTAACTATATTTTCCTGTCTGTTTATCTTGATGGCGTATGGACAGCCATTGTCCGCCAGATCCTCGCCATTATAATTCTCTTCCTGCTCAGTCGCCGGAACCGCTATGTCCGTACATTCCACAGTTCCCTGAACCTTGAGTTCCGCAACCTTTTCTGTTGTTGCTGCTGAGGCATCGCCATTCGTATTATCACTGTCCGCCGATGTTCCTGTGGCAACCGAGTCCTTTTCATTATGATTATCCAGTTTGCTCTTAAGTCTATAGTTTTTCACAGCAAGGCCTATGACCAGTCCAAGCAGAATGACGCCCACTGCGTATAACACCATTCTCTCGAGCTCCGCATGTCTCTTCCTGTTACGCTTATTTTTTTGTCTGTTATTCTTTTCCATATTTTCCATTTCTTTCTATAAATATATGTCAAATGTTAGTATGCACAATCAAGCCATTTTTAATCGTTACACTTTAACATAACATTTTATATAACAAAATAAAACATTTTTCTTTAAAATTAAGCAAAAACCACATTGACTTTATCGCGAACTGTTGTACAATCGAATATCAGGCGCAAAAATTAAGGAGGTTTATTATATATGAAAGATCTAACAGTCGGAAAGCCAATGAAAGTCATATGGTTATTTGCTGTTCCTATGATACTGGGACAGATCGCACAGCAGTTATACAGTTTTACAGACTCAGCCATCGTGGGCAACTACGTAAGCTCACAGGCACTCGCCGCGGTTGGCGCAACCTCAGTCATTTCGAATATGATAATAGGCTTCCTCAACAGCGGAACCATGGGACTTGCCATCCCTATAGCCAAATACTATGGTGCAAAGGACTATCACAATATGAGAAGATGTATCGGTGCATCGGCCATCATGACACTGCTGGCATCCATTGTCCTGACCGTTCTGAGTCTCATATTTATAAGGCCTATCCTGGTACTTCTCAAAACACCAGACGACATACTGGATATGGCAGCAAGCTACGTTATAATCATAATCGTTGGAATCATATTCTGTTCATTATATAATCTGTGCGCCAACATACTGCGTGCAGTCGGAGACAGCAAGACGCCTCTTATATTCCTCGGTATATCAGTTGTCCTCAATATTGTTCTGGATCTTATGTTTATAAGGGCATTTGACATGGGAGTACGAGGTGCAGCCATCGCCACCGATATATCACAGGCGCTGGCGGGCATACTTGCCCTGATCTATATACTTGTGAAGGCCAAGCATCTGATTCCGGAGAAGGATGAATACTCCGTAGAGAAGAGTGACCGGTCAGACCTCATACAGTCCGCACTTGCCATGGGATTTATGAGCTGTATAGTGAACATCGGAACGGTCATACTCCAGAGAGCCATCAATGGACTCGGAACTGATATAGTAACCGCCCACACAGCGGCAAGAAAGATATTTGATATCCTCATGTTCATGTTATATATAGTAGGAAATGCCGTGACGACATATGTAAGCCAGAATATGGGCGCAGGCAGATACGACCGGGTACATCAGGGTGTGAGGGCTGCGATCATCATAAACACGATCATAACCACTGTCATGATAATATTCGGCTGGCTGCTCAGCCCGGCACTTATAAAGCTGGTTGCAGGTACATCTGCCAGTGCCATCATAGATCCGGCCGTGAGATATGTAAGGATCGGCGTGACGTGCTTCTATGTACTTGGTCCTCTGTTCGTTCTGAGATGTGCAATGCAGGGAATGGGCAGGAAGATCGTTCCAGTTATGTCATCCACTATAGAATTGGTTGGAAAGGTACTTGCGGTTATGATACTCACTCCAAGACTTGGATATCTCGGAGTTACCATCACAGAGCCTATCATCTGGTTCTGCTGTACACTGATGCTCTCCATAATGTATCTCACAACCCCTGTGGAGAAGCTTGTTGAGAAGAGACGTGCTGCAAACTGATATTGCATACAAATATAAACCAACAAATAAAGCCCCACTGACGGTGGTCTTCATCACCGCCGACAGTGGGGCTCTTTGTATGGCTAAAATGAGTATTACTTCTTATCCTTTTTGATAACGATATAGCCTGCACCAGCCATGATAAGTGATGCTATCATTATCGCAAACATTACGTCTACAGGTGACTTATCTCCTGTATTTACCACGTTCTGTCCATTTCCACCTGTGCTTCCATCCGTTGTTGCTGCTGTGGTAGCCTCAGTTGTCTTGTCGTCATTGCCAGGCTTCTCAGTTGTTGGAGCCTCGGTAGTCTGATCCTCTGTGGTTGGAGCCTCTGTTGTTGGATCGTCCTTACCCGGATCTGCCGCATCCTTCTTAACCAGTGACTTGTCTGTTATGATAAGTCCATTCTTGTCCACTGGATTCTTCTTGAGCATATCATCTGTGAGCTTCACTGCCTGGATTCCATCAAAGTAGATAGTTGAGTCAACTGTCCACTTGCCAGTGTGATCCTCCGGCACGATCGAGTTGCACCATACAGCAAATTTGACTATATCCGATGCATCGAGTGTACCACCCTTCTTACCCTTGAATGAGCTGAATGGAATAGTAACATACTGTGCCTTTGTTCCCTTTACGAAATCTGTGAGGTATACCTCAAATTCCTCGCCGCTTCCATCTGTGATCTGGATCACAAGCTTCTGTCCCATACCGTCCGGCTGTACCCACATCTCAAGCGCATTATACTTTGAGAAATCATTGTTTGTAAGCTCTGACTTAATTCTTCCTGTCCACACCTCTGATCCATTTGTCTCAAGCTTATACTTGAACGCACCGCCGTATGTGCCACCGTTCTTATGTGTCTTGTCAAGAACAAAGCTTGAGCTGCATCCTGCGGCTGAGTTAGATGTGTATGTGGAATCCAGAAGTCCGTCGCTTCCTGAATAGTACTCGAAGTCCTCGATGACATTTGCAGGAGCCTTATCCTTGGCCTTTCCAAGGCTTATGTGTGACAGCTGTGCGAGCTGCTCGCCATCTGCCAAGAGTGTGATGGTTGCTGTATCTGTCTTTCCAAGCTTGCTGAGATTCTTCTCTGTAAGATCAGCCGTGTAAAGTGTTGGCTCTGATCCTGCAGCGGCAATCTCGGCTCCAGCCTCAGCGTTAAGTGTAAGCTTAACACCTGTATCAGGATTGTTGATAATGAACTGAACCTTTGATGCATTCTTAACACCAGCCTTGAGTGTTGTCGCCTTGAGGATGGTATCTCTGTCAAATGGATATACCATGTAACCCATCTGGCCCGTGTATGTATTTGCAGATACTCCTGCAAGGGTTCCCATGTTACTGTAGAATCCTGTATCGCCACCAAATATTGATGAGTCGTCGTTATAATACTTTATGAAGTCATTGATAAGCTCCTGTCCATGTGTAGCATCATACTTGTATGGTACATAGAAGTTGCTGTCTCCGAAGTTTGCCCATACAAGGTAGTATGGCATGTTGTTCTTCTTCGCAATGTCGTTGACTTCCTGATACCAGTTCTTTCCTGAAGCCTCTGTTCCAACCGGATTACCCTTTACGAGAAGTCCCTCGTTGTCTGAACCATCCTTCTTCATGACTCTGACACCGCACTCAGCGATGGCTGGTATCTTGCCTCTCTTTGCAGCTATTGATGACACGATATTACATGTTGTATCAAGACTGTCAAAGAAAGAGTTGTCTGCTGCTGCAGGGTACGAATTGTAATCGTTGTAATAGTCAAATGCAAGGATATCTACATACTCATCGCCTGGATAGTATGACACGTAAGCTGCCTCTGATGTGACAGGTCCGTTTGGCGAGTATACCCAGAGAAGGTTGTGTACACCGCTCTGCTCCATGTAATCCTTGGTATATCTGTAGAGAGACTTGTATGTCTCAGCTGTGTTCATTGATCCCCACCAGAACCAGCTTCCTGTATTCTCGTGGAATGGTCTGATCATGATAGGTATTCCGGCAGCCTGAAGCTGTGATGCGTAGTCTGCGATCACATCAAGGTAAGCTGTAAATACCTCATTGTACTCTCCACCTGGGAGAATCTGCTTTACTATGTCATTTGACAGATCCTTGGACTCTGAGAAATCACATCCGTAGAAACTGTATGTTCCATCCGAGTTATTCACTATCTTGGAGCTGGAGAAGTTTGGCATATGCATTGACAATGACACGATCGCACCATTTGCCGCTGCAGTCTTGCTGTATGCCACTGAGTTTGCCAGTGCCGAAGCCGCGTCTGAACCGCCTGCCTCCGAGCCTGTAACTGCCAGTGAATCGATTCCGAACACACCGCTGACCTGTCCGGTCACATCATATACATCACCGAGTGACGCCTGTGGATTTACGCTTCTGCTCACATCATTCTGATGTCCGAACAGAACCTGATCGCTGTTCATGAGCGTATTCAGGTATGCCGCGAGCGCTCTTGCGCTGTCTGCTGCATTTGCATCGCTCACTCTAACTGATGATGGCATCTGTGAAAGATCCGCTGGTGAACCAGCACCAGGAGTCTCTGTTATCTCGACAAAATCCTTTGTTGTATCTGCCTGTGACAGAACAAGATTATCAAGATATACATTGCCCTTAAAGCTTGTGCTGCTTCCTATGATTCCTATTGTCACATCTCTGAGTGGTTTATCTGTAGGAGTAAATCCCATAGTAACTGTAACCTTCTTTAATCCATCTCCGATATCCTCTGCATCATCGTCGATGGTTGTATCTTTATTTATTATTCCATCTGCAAAAAACTTGATCTTGCTTCCCTTGAGCTTTGCCGGGTAGATTATATCCACACTGAGCTGGTTGTACTGGCTCACATCCATAGCCTCTGTAGGAACACACTTAACCTTTGCCTCACTCCATGAGGAAGTTGAATCTGCTGAGTAGTCAACAGAAACCTTAAGTCTCTCATTTGCACTGTCATATGATATGTCAGGTGTGGCATTACCGGCCTTGTTGGCTGCATCGCCGTGCTTGTATGCATATCCGGCCTCTGTGCTCCACTTGTCATAATCATCAGCCGATGAGAGATCTGAGATCACAGCAGGATCTCTCTGCTCAAGTCCGCCGCTGCTCTCCTTAACATCAAGTACCTTAACGTTGCTTATTGTGATCTTGCCAGCATATGCTGAGTTGGAATTGTACTGGAATACGATCTCCTGTACATTTCCCACCTCTGATACATCAAATGCAAATGATATATCGCACTTGCCATCGACAAAGTTCTCAGCCTTGATGAACGGATAGTCGCCTGACTTGACGTAATCCCAGCTGTCGCCTGTCTTCATGGCACATGCAAGCTGGATCGCATTGTATGATCCGTCTGATGCCTCAGCGCCGTCAAGGCCTGATATATCGCCATCAAGTGAAACTGTAGCTGTAAGCTTTGCCTTTGCTCCAACTTTGACATTGTCTACTGTAGGAAGATCTGTATAGCTTTCTGTATCATTGCTGGCAAATGCCTTGTCTGTCCACTTTGCATCGCTCGCTGTGTCAAATACAAGGCTTGCATCTGCGAAGTTTCCAGCCTCTGTCTCAGTTGTAGTCGGCTTCTTGCCACTCTCTACCTTGTCAACTGCAACGCCGCCGATGAGAACCTTTCCTGTAAATGCTGAGTTTGCATTGTACTGGAATACGATCTCCTGAACATCGCCTGCATCCACTCCGTTAAAGTTGAACTCTACGCTGCACTTGCCATCTGTAAAGTTCTCACTCTTTAAGAATGGATAGTCATCTGACTTGACATATGTCCAGCTGTCGCCTGCCTTGATAGCGCAAGCAAGCTGGATCGCATTATATGATCCGTCTGACGCCTCAGCACCGTCAAGGCCTGATATATCGCCATCAAGTGAAACCGTAGCTGTGAGTTTCGCCTTTTCACCTACAGTTGCACCCTCTATTCTCGCCATATCAGCATATGTATCGCTGTCATTGCTGGCGTACGCCTTATCCTTCCATGTCGTATCTGAAGCAGCGTCAAATGTGAGAACTGCATCTGAACTGCTCCATACTGTATTGTCTGTGATCGAAGGTGCTGCCACACCTGTCACATTTCCTGTTGCTGATGATCCGCCACCTGGCTCTTCTCCACCACCAGGCTCCTCTCCTGAATCATCACTCTGAATCTCTACATCAGATATTGATATTGTTCCAGTATATGCAGAGTTTGAATTGTACTGGAATATTATCTCGTTCGCAGCTCCTGTATCCTCCACATCAAATGCAAATGATACCTGTGTCTTGCCATCTGTAAAATTTTCCGCTTTAAGGAATGGATAATCATCAGACTTGGTGTATGTCCATCCATCGCCAGTCTTGATTGCACAGGAAAGCTGGATCGCATTATACGTTCCGTCAGCAGCCTCCGCACCATCCAATCCTGAAAAATCTCCATTAAGTGTTACATTTGCCGTGAGCACAGCCTTTTTACCCACAGACACATCATCGATCCTGCCTAACTCTGGGTATGTACCTTCATCATTGCTGGCATAAATTTTATCTGTCCACTTGGCATCTGCGCCAGTGTCAAATACCAGTTTGTCTGTAGTGATGCTCCACGCCATTTCCGCAGACGGCTCTGCTGCATCAGCTGAGACTATTGCCCCTGCACTTCCCCAGAATGAGCCAACCATTGCAACTGCACATGTCACAGCAACAAGTCTTGTTCTAAATCTCACCATATTTCCTTACCCTTTCTTTTTTGTGATATTCCTCCACTTTACTCACCACGAACAGCCTAATTCGTGATTAATATTTATACATATACTTATATTAACTCATTTTTTAATTGTTGAACATGTCATTAATTACCGAATATTTAAGTTGTTTTTTATTGCTTTTGCACGCCATATTAGTCAATAATTTAAGTTATTTGCAATTAATATTAGTTTCTTGTTGCCGCACGGATTGTTATGGCTCGCAGAGCGGGCAATCAGTGGTTTAACACACGTTGTAATTAATACATAAAAAAGCCAGCTGGCATAATACCAACTGGCTTTATATTAGTTTATTCATTTTTCAAATATTGAAGTATCTAATCAAAATATCTGAATGCTTCCACACATGCCATTGATTCTTCCACTATATTATAAATATCTATGAAAAAATTCGTTGTGCCTAGAGATTAAACTTACCGGAATATAAACTATCAGGGTACGAATTGCATCTACTCATAACATGCACTGCATGAACTTGTATATGTACCAACCTCTTATAAGCACTGGTCTTGCGGTATGTGATATGACCTGATGCCCTTGAAACACCACTCATATCTTGTGTTTTGAACAATCACGATGGATCAAATCTGGTATCAAATACCTGCGTCCTGGCACTTCAATCATGCTATATACAGCATCTACATGTGGACTGATTCAAGATTTATCTTAAAGGCATCTCGTGTGGAAACAACTTCCCAGTTCTGAGTTACCATCATGATAAAAATGTTCTTCAATTGTCTCCAACGGAACCTCCTCCTTTCGTGAACTTGTACCACGGATCTCTGTTTCCTGCGCACCATGTGTAAAGTCTTTTTCACGATTCTATAAATCTCTGAGATAACTTCGTACATGTTACGTGTCACGGGTGACAATCTATGGTGTGCCATCTGTATCTTTTTCAAATGGCCGTTCTTTAATGTACCTTTATTATACATGATGCAAGGCAAATCGTCAACATATTTTTTGACAATTTATCAATTTTATTGTCATTGTTGTTGCGTTTTATCATCAAATTGTCTTTTATGTATATAATTGCGTGAATATTATACACATTTCATCTGTCCATCTTCTATCCTTACGATACGATCGGCCTGATCTGCTATATTTCCATCGTGAGTAACCATAATTATAGTCTGTCCATCTTCACTCTGCAGTTCTCTAAGCAGTCTCAGGACTTCTTTTCCTGATTGAGAGTCCAGATTTCCGGTAGGTTCATCGCAGAGCAACACTTTTGGTTTGTGTATGAGCGCTCTGGCTATCGCAACCCTCTGCTGCTGTCCACCGGACAACTGTGACGGATAATGTGTCAGTCTCTCTGAAATTCCAAGTTTTTCAGTAAGCTTATCAAAGTACTCCTCATCTACCTTAACCTTATCTATCATCATTGGCAGGAATATATTTTCCTTTGCTGTCAGCTCTGGCACCAGATTGAAGAACTGGAATACGAAACCTATATTTTTTCTGCGGAATTTTGCAAGCTGTGCATCTGAATATCTGAGTATATCTTCATCATCATAGAATATCTCTCCTTCTGCCTTTGTATCCAGTCCGCCCATCAGATGCAGCAATGTTGACTTTCCACTGCCTGATGTTCCTATAATCGCCGTAAATTTTCCATACTCAAATTCCACGTTACAGTTGCGAAGTGCATGAACAGCATTTGTTCCTTCACCATACGTCTTATTTAAATCCTTTATCTGAATCATATGCATCGTCCCCCTTACTCTTTTTCAGCCAGATCATCAATTATCTCTTCCGATTTCTTCTTATGAATGACCAGCACCGTAATAATCGTCGAAATCACAACAAGGAATGTTCCTATCAGTACTAACGCTCTTCCCATAGGGACAACAAATATCTCGCTGTCGAATAGAAATACATGCTGGAGTCTCGTTACCTCTTTTATAACATCTGCATCGACGTTCCATAAATCTGTCTCCGGCCAGTTGAACATGTTTAGCGCCTGTTCGTACTTGTAGCGCAAAAGCCATCTCATGCCATACACCATACCGGCTCCGACAGCACATGATACCAGGGCATTTCTTATGTTATGCCATATAAACGTCATGTTCCATGAGTGCTTCTCCATTCCAAGAGCCCGCATGATCGCCACGTTCCGCCTGCCATTCTGGTAACGCATGGTGACAAGTTCCCAATATCCCCATGCCGCCATGATAAGAAGAATAAAGAACAGACATATTGTGCTCGCATACTGTGATATATATGCCTCACGATACTCCTTATCACACTCATCTATCGTTCGTATCCTGAGTTCCATTGAAGAGTCCAATATGTCAGCAAACCTGGATACAACTCTATCAATATCTCCCCTGTTGCTTAGAGATATATATGTAACGTCATAACATGTCTTAAACATCCCAATACTGACTGCTGTGTCCTGTGAGGCCACTATTGCATATCCATACTGTGAAGCTCTGCCAAGACCTGCATACAATATCGGATCGCTCTCCTTTGTGGTCTCCGGAATCACAATTATCGCATCCACGATTTCAACAGTCTCCTTGTATTCGCCTTTTCCGTTCACTGTCATTGTATGCATTACATCGCCTATCTTATATGGCGACTCCGCGGTCATTCCGTCATATTCATATTCAACACACGCCACACCATTTTCATGGGTACCTATTGACCCCTCTTTTACATATTTATCCAGCTTTCTCATTCCGTTATCATCCAGCCATATCGCTGGAACGTTGAAATAAAATCTATCGTCTGCATGATAGAATTCTTCTGTATCTTCCGGAAACTGGACCTCCGCCTGCCACAATCCATCCGGAATATCCTCGTCATTTCTATCATAAAATATATCAAAGCCATCGTTTGTGGAGAAACTCTCTATTGACTTTACTTCGTTCATATCCGCAATGCTCTTGCGCCCATCCTCAGTAAGTCCTGTATCTGTAAGCAATACTCCACCAGTAATCCCCGACCCCTGATCATAAAGGCATATATCTGTCTCTTATACACATCTCCGAGCCCACGAGACATCTCAGGATCTC
>ENA-UADI01000106-UADI01000106.1-human-gut-metagenome-genome-assembly--contig:-NODE-106-length-24966-cov-7.002770_pt1 | contig 24966 bp, 16 predicted proteins | sample MGYA00244261_ERZ654257 | MGnify/ENA primary metagenome ERZ654257 (study PRJEB26926, sample SAMN06165243) | human gut metagenome | biome: ENVO:00009003; feature: ENVO:2100002; material: ENVO:00002003...
ATGAATTAATTAGATTTAAAATAAAACAATATGAATTAAAATAAAAACCCGATACGTTAAAATCGCATCGGGCCTGGTATTGGGAAAAATAGGTTCAGATCTTGGGTAAAGATTCGAGCCAATTTTTAACATCTTTATATTTAGGGTCTTTGTCTATTCTATCTTTCAGTTCATGCAATGCTGAGTCCATAACCGTATTCGGTACGCCAATCAACTCTCCTATTAAATACAATGGGGTTTTATTCGATTTAGATTCGTGTGCTATATTCATGTCAAAAAAAAGTTATGTGAAACAAACCGGCCACGGGTATTCTATTGCCCGCCGACCGGTATAACATTTTTATTCTTTTTTTTCCAAACGGGAAAAACGGGAATGCGGGAATCATATTTTTTACTATGGCTCCCGCACCACCGGAAGGACCTGGGTCTGGATCTCAGGTCAGATCCTTCCAGTTTATTTTTTCGCCGAGGTAATCTTGCACGGCAAGCCATCTTATAAAGGCTACTCCTTCGGGAGCATCCGGATCATCCAAATACATTAACGTAGCTTTCACCAACTCGTTCTCACATTTGAAGACCTTCGGAAAACCATCCGAATAGTACATTGCAAAGACATATTGGACATCGCCCCATGTCGCTTTATCCGGCTTCTTCGCTCCGCACTTTTCAAAAATATCTTTTATTTCCGGCTGCTTCCAGATCCTCTTGGATCCATCGACGTTGACCATCTTCTTTACCGCCTCATCAGCGAGAGCATTAGAAAAATGGTAGCCGTAAGTATCTACATATTTCTGATAAGCTGGATCCTCTGCGTCTGCTCCTCAATAAGAACGACCTCTGCCACGTCCGCGACCTCTGCGCATCTGAGGTCCGTCACCGTAGTATCTGTCGTCTCCATAGTAATCGGTCGGGTAGGATTCGTAACCCATCCTCCGGTATTCCCGGTCTTCCATTTCATGACGACGTTCGCGCTCTTCGAGCCTTCTTTCCCTTTCTTCCAGCTCGTTTTCTCGCTCTTCCATTTCCTTCATCTTCTCATGCATACCGTAATGGTCGTAAATACCACCACCGTACCCCATGTACGTCCCATCAGAACGCCGGCTTCTGCCTCTGCCTCCACCTCGCCTGTCTTCTATCTCGTCATATCCAGGATATTCTCTGTGTCCTGAATTTAAATCATATACTATCATATTATACTTATTTCAAACGTTCTACAATTAACTTCTTTAAATCTTCGAATGAATCAGTAAGGTCATTCACCTTATTTTCTATACCAGCTATTTTACGATCCTGCTCTCTCGTTTGTTTGAATGCCGGATTGATGTCTTCTAATATAGATTCACAAGCCTCTATCTTGGCACGATGGGCATCTACGCTGTTTATTATGTCTTGACTGGTGTTTTTTATAGCATTCAGTTCGTTCATAATCGGATCTATGCTGGTAGATAATGTTATGCCCATAGCCTTAGCCACATTCTGGGATTCCGGGACCGTATAGGTCTTGGTTTCGCCAGTGAGCTCTACCGTCAGATCCACCACGCGGGTCTGCATCGCCTGATACTGACCTGGCTGAGGAGGAAGATACCTGGGTTCGGATACGGCTACTACCTTTCCCAATTCGTATTTAGGTACTGTATTAGTATCAAGGGTATGTACCTGAAACCCTTTCTTCAAATCTGAAAACATGATCAAAATATTAGTTAGGTGAAAATAGGGTGATGATCTTCATCACCCTACTGAAATCATTTACCTGCTTTAACTTCAGACGCCTGGGCTGTTGTTGTCGGAACACAACAATCCATTAATCTTAACACGCCACGAACTTTATTGAAGTACAGAAGGCGTTCTGTGCCATTTACCATAGCAGCACCCGTGACAGCTACGTTAATAGGGTTCACGACATTCACTCCCGTAACCGGGCAACAGGTGTCGGCTCCTACTGTTGAAACTGTGCTGTTTGCCGGGACCGCAATCTGTACCGGTAGAGCACTTCCGGCTGTAGGGACTACTTGCCTTATCTTAAGAAGGATAAGACCCTCACACGGAAGGGCGATCCAAGCCCGTGGGTTAATACCGAAGACTGTATTTGTCGTACTGACAATAACATTCTTCGTAACCATCTCATACAACGATCCTATTTTAGAAACACAAGCCATATTAGCCTCCTTTCTTAATAAAATCAGACAGCAGCGTTGTTATTGCAACATCCGTTGTTACATCCGCATCCGTTATTACAGCAACCTCCTCCGAATACCTGTCCCCAAGTATAAGCCTGGTAAGGAGAACAAGAGGGGTAGGCCGGGACGGCCGTCGGGCGTAATTGACCAACGATATTCTGGGTTTGTTGCTGAGATAATGCCGAAGCTGTCAAAGCCGCTTTTTCTTCACGAAGTTGAGCAATAGTGTTCTGCATCTCCCTCATTTCCAACTGACAGAATTTGTCGTTGATCATAACGGTTTGGGCGTCAAGTTTCGCAGACAAGATATTGAATTGGCTTGTAGCTTGCTCACGATTGTTAGCCAGACCTTGGTTGAGACCGTTCTGCAAGATATTGGTTTGTTCCAACGTGCGAAGCTGGTTATCAAAACCTTGCTGAGTAATCATTCCCTGAGTCTGGCAAGTGCTTTGATTGATCAACGAACTCAAATTGCAGCAGCAAGAGCTGATTTGATTTCCTATTTCACAACCTTGTTGTTGAACTGCGTTGATAACAGCCTGAGAAGTCATACCTACCTGACCAGCTACTTTATCAATAGCACCCTGTACGTTGCAGATAGCGTTTTGAAGTTGAGTAGTAGAACAGTTCAAAGCAGAAGCAATCTGATCTATGGCGCTACGATTACCTTGAATTGCCTGCATCAAAAGTTCACGACCGTAATCGTTATTCAACTGAGCCGGCAAACCATTGGCACAACAATCACCGCCATTTCCAAAACCGTTACCGAAGCCGCGTCCACCCCACAGCCAGAACAAAACAATTATCCAGAGCCACCAACCGTTAGCCCCACCGAAACCGTCCTGGTTGTTACGACCGTTCATCAAAGCCGCCACCAGATTCGGATCCATTTTATTACCACCTATCAAATTAGCAAACATGCCGGGAATCATTGAAAGAAGACCGTTAGTGGCTGCACCACCACCGTTAGCCCCGGCTCCATCTAAAAGGACGATTTTATCACCACCCATAATTTTATAGTATTTAATTGTTAAACATACGTGCATGAAGCACGTAACAAAGTTCATGATTGTAAGGTGGAATATAGGTGTGTTTATTTCTTATAGAAGAGAAATATTTTCAGCAAAAACAGAAACAAAAAAAGGTAGTGTTTTTTATTCTTTCAAAACACCACCTGTAAATAAACTTAAGCAAACTTGCCATATTTTAGAAACACATTTTTGAGTTTTCCTTTTATACCATTTAAGGTCACTTCATATCCGGAGCCTGTCATGTATATGGTTTGTTGATTGATTCTATCACCAGAATACTTATCTATGAAATAAGACCTATACACTCCATACCCTTTAACTACAACATTGCTATATAGCTCCCATTTGCCAAGACCGTTCCTAAACATGAATTTAGCTTCTTCAAGGAATGAGCGAAGATTCTTTTCAGCAATAATAACACCATTTTGCTCTAACTTCTTTGCAATATCACGAATCAGCCACATATTGTTATGGTCTACTTTCCTAAAAGACTCGGCAAATTCTACATCGGGCTTGTGTTCTTCTATTGTTTTCAAAGCTTGTTGCTTCTCTGCCTCTGCCTGCGACTTTTCGGCTATAGCTTTTTGAGCAGCTTCATATTGATCAGCCCAGGCTCTTGCTGCATCTGCCGGATTAGAAAAGTCAGGGACCAAAATTCCCTTTCCACCGGAACTTGTTTTATATTCTCCTGTTTTACGAATAGAAGGAAGAACCTCAGATGTTACCCATTTCTTAAATCTCTTAGCAGACTCTAATTTTGAAGATAATATAAGAGAATATAAACCAGATTCATTAATTATTCTTATACTATCTATATATCTGGTTTTCAATATAGATCGTTTTACGCCCCATTGATTATCAGATACTTGCAAAAGCATAGAATCATCATCATCTACATGTCTTTTTACCGCATCTTTAGCATTTATATATCCAAGAGATTTAGCCACATCTGACGCCACAAACCAAACATCTCCTTTTGGATCTACAATAATTCTAAGCTCTCCAAAATCCGAACTTTCAAAAACAGAAACTTTATCCATGATAAAAAAAATAGGCCCAAAAGAGAATGTCAGATCCCACTATGACAAACCCTAATGAGCCAAAAATATCTTTCAACATCAAACAACCAGAGGTGGGATCTCGTTGTTCATTGTTTCTGGAGCAAAGATAGGAACAGGATTTTAAATAGCAAATATTTTAATACTTTTTAAATCAAACCAGGGCCCGCATCACTGCGAGCCCTGATCTACACTAATCTAAACTAATACCATGAAAAACTTAAATCTAAAAACTAAAGAACACACAAATGTAGGAAAATGTATGCCTTTCACAAAGAATCTGTATCCTGTTCTTTTGTGTGATTCAAGACATGGGATATAGTTCTGATACTTAATCCGGTTTGATTTTGTATCAGATTATAAATATAGGATTTTGAAGCTACAGTTCTTAATTGACCTAAATCATTCATAATGTTTTTATACATAAGATGAATGCTGTTGTTACGTTTGATGGTACTGATTCTCATTTCCTACTGTTATTAGTTACGTTCGGTTCTTACTTTTTCCTTATTTCCATAATCCCTTCCTGAAACTAATATTGCAAACTTAACAAAAATAATTCATAAACAATGAAAATCTAACTTTTCTTGTATGTTATTGATATACGTGCATATATAAGAAAAGTGAGACTTTCACAAGCCCCACTTCCCAAATTGTAATTATAAAAAAACTATATATGTGTACAAAAATTATTTGCATTCTAATTTGTTAAGATCATCCAATTCAGACTTGCTTACGATCATATCTTGCGTCAAGCCAGATCTGTTTTGGTATGGAGCGTAATCGGTTTCTACCGTCTTAGCCTTCTGAGTAGAATCGTATTTCACCTCCGATTCGGTTCCTGTCAGATTTTGGTAGATAGAGCCGGAACTACTTTCGCCGACTTTAGTGAACACTATGTTTCCTATTCTGATAAAATTATCATACAAACCTTCTACGATAACATTATCATCCTGATTAGTTATGTTATGACCCCGAACCTCATTTAAGAGATTAGGATGTTTTGTAAAAAGATCGTGATAGAAATCAGAACCGGCATATAACATATCATAATAATCCAAATAGAACAGATCTGTAAAAGAAGGATCGGTGCTGCTCATGCTATACTCAAATAACTGCTCACGATCATTACCTGCCAAAGATAGTTCAATTTGTTTTAACGTATCCGGATCTGAAACGGTAAGACCCAGCAAATGATCCGGTTTGAAATCAAGATACTTGTATGCCCCTTCATACACTTCCGTATTATGAAGCTTATTTTCAAGATAAGATTGGTATAAATCGAATAAGAGTAAAGGATTCTCTTTGTCCTGCTTTCTGTTTATGTATCGGCTAAACTCCCGTTCTTCATTAACATACGGACTTTCAAGAATAACAAGATGACCGAACGCCAATCTGGTAGCATTCATCTCTTCCGTATTCTGAGAATCGGTATAAGACAGGATGTATTTTTTAATAGAATCAGCAAGGACCTTACTATCTACGTTTTCCACGCGGCGCTTATCTAAAACACCATCCTTAAAACAATATTCAGGATAGATACCAGGTGGGAAATAAGTTAGACTCCGCTTGGCAAGCTCGGCAGCTATATCGTACAAATCACCTAAATTATCTCTTTCTACCTTATGATATAGGTTTCCACCAAGATAAAGCAGAGAATGATTTTCAAATGCCGATACCGGATCTATGTCAGATTCCATATAAACGATATTCATATTATCCATATACTCTGGCAGAAACATAACACGGCGATCCCTGCTATCTCCAAGAACATTATCAATAGCAGAAGCTAAGGTAGGAGCATAAGTGTCATCGTTGTGCCTTGCTACATAAATATCGAGATCCAACATCAAGCCATCAATTTTATTCAGCGATTCTTCTGTTCCGTCGTATGCTTTAGACGCCCCTACGATATCTATACCAAGACCTACACAAGCCTCTTCTACGTCCCATATCATACTTCTAAGGTCTTCTTCTGTATCAGCATTAACCCTATTTAGAAAGGCTGATATACGAGCCCGTAATGACTCAGCATTAATAGGGCTATAATAAGCATAATCTTGCAACTTTGACAATGACCGTCTCTTCCCTTCTACGATATTATTATCTTCTAAAGCCACAACCGGAACGATGTTCATATTCGAAAATTCGTTGAACAGCGACAAGGCAAAACTCTTATCCGACTGATATCTTTCAACTAACTCCGGATATGAATCAGATAAAGATTCGAAAGCAGCATCAAACTCTGAAGCAACACTAATACCTCCTACTGTATTTTTTATAACCTCGTAAACTTCAGCCGGATTATATGATGCTCTCTTTCCTAATTTATTGAAGACGCCATTTTTATACACAACAGGACCGTATGGTTTTTCTACGGTTGTGAAGTAAGACTCTTTCCCGAGATCGTGTTCGTTATTGGAATAATCTAATAATAACCTCATAAAAGAGCTGACCTCATTAAGTACAGAAGGATTATCTAATATCCTACTTATCTCTGTCTCATTGTACAAGCCGGATCTCCTTAGATTTTCTTCATTTAGGATAAGATTACCATCCACATAAAAAGAGCCTCTAACTCTATTAATAAGAGATCGTGTGCTATATATGGAATTGGATATCATAACATCTCTTACATCCTTAACATCCTGAGCCGTTAAGGGATCGGAAAAATAAGCCTGACGCTTCATATACGACAGCACGTCTTCTAAAAGAGGTTCGCCATTGGGATCGGTGTTAAACATCTCCCCTGGAGCCGGGTTATTCCAATGACCGTAATACGACAAAAAACCAGGAGTGTAAGCCTTAGCCCATACCTGAAGAGCCCGCTCGCTGTTTCCTAATAATTTTAAGGCACTTTCGTAAAGAACGGAAGGCTCCCCGTTAGGAGCCTTAACCCGTTTTATTTCATTTTCCTTTTTTTCTATCTGACATTTGACACCCATTGTAATTAACTTTTTTGCAAAGTTAATTATAAAACCGACTTATACAATGACGGATCCCAAATTCCTTCTATATAAATCTCCGGAAAACTCAAACTGCCATCACGAAGAGTGGTGACTTCCAAGCTGGGAATGTTGAAAACAGTACTGGTCTCACCAAACTCACCATTCAACTTGATAGCATTTCCGCTGTTATTAGCCTCATAATAAAAATAACAATAATTTTCATTAATGCTTGGATCATATTCGTACCAATATGTTAGATCTTGTATATGATCTTCTATGTTACCAATTTTGTTTTCACCTAATATAAAAATACCATTATTGCTATGATTATAAACCATAGATTCATAACCACCATGATTCCAATAACTATTAAACATTATGTAACTAACATCAGAATCATGATCTTTTAACACAGGTCCTATATGTACATGAATTTTATTAAACTGACATACATAAGGTCTTTTCCCTCCAAGCCTTTTTATATCCTCATTAGATAACTTATTATAACATCCTCCCACGAAATTATCCGCAGCATTAAAAAATCTCCTTCTCATACTCAACACTCTTTATTTAACTCATTTATCGAATCCGAATTATCAGAACCTTCTACAAGATTCTTATTCCTATCTATCTCTTCCTGGCTCATATTACTCATCATATTTTGTATTTTTCTACCAGATTGAGATAAAGAGCGAATGAATGCGCTGGAGCTTATCTTAACTCCAAGATCCGGTTTCGCCCTAAACGCTTCACCGGTACTGATATTATACAAATCATACACACCTGAGTTCATATAGAATTTATATATCCAGTTTCCACCAGCTTTTTTGTACCCTAATTTGGTTAACTCGACTACACTCATACCAAATTTAATGCCATTACGACCCATTATCTTCTCCGGTATAGGTTCTACCTTAGCCGGAACAGATGTATATGCTTCATCACCGCCGTACAGGAAATAAGGGGTTGTCACCCTTGATATGTGAGTAAGCGGTTCTTCGGATATACGAGGTTCGTCTTTTTCTATTTCTCCTTTTGTAGATCCAGGTAATTCGACATTTCCTTTAACTTCGACATTTGTTCTGGATTGTCCTTTGCCTTCTCCATCTCCCTTTTTATCGCCATCTTCCTCAGTGCGTACTGCACCGCCTTCTGCACTTCCTTCTTTTCCATCATTTAAAATATTATCTGATTCTGACTCTATAGACTCCACAACAGCATCATACTCTGGTATGCCGCTAAGGAAATCTGCTACGTTATTCAAAAACTCTATTTTTTCCTCGTTTGTCATATCAAGGCTTTCCACGGGCCCCCATATGGCGGGCAAGTTGTTTGATTTTATTACAGTAGAAACATCTTCTATAGTTTGGTTGTCCACCGTAGGCAAAACTTTAGAAACCAAACTATTGATATCAGATTCCATTTTTTCTACTTCCTCTTTTGTGCCATATTCTTTTAGGGTATCCATGCCATTGACTCTAAGAGAATAATTCAAAGCCTTGCTTGGAACAAAATTAATATATTTCAAAAAGTTTTTCAACTCTGATATAATTTGTTCGTCAGATCTTGGCCCAACATAATCCTCGACTACCTGATCTGTTTGAGAACGAAGCCAAGAAACGTATTCTTCTAAAGTCTTACCACCTTTACCGGAAGGAGTGGATATTTTATCACCTACTGTTCCTTTAGGTTCTAATCCCATTTCCTCCTTAAGGCTTTTAGGATTACCTCTCTCACGAAGAAACCTCAAATCACCTCCTACAATCTTCCTTGCTATAAAATCAAAAATATTAGCATAAGGCGGCAATCCCTCTTTTTCTATATGAGATTCTATTTCGTTTAACATAAGAGAGAAGTTTTTCCTGGAGGTACGCTTCTTGCCAGGTAAAGACTGCGCATCTTGTGCCGCAGGAGCCGGCTGAGCTAATGGCGCCGGCTGAGTCTCCCGGGCAGCCCCTTCCTCTGGCATTTCCTCTTCATAAACTTCCACGTCTTCCTTAGAAGTAACGGTCTTACCCTCATCAGAGAAAGGAAGATCATCCTCTATAAGTGATTTAGGTCTTGAAGATGATTTACCAAACTGGATCCTGATCTTAGGAGCAACAAACATCTCACCTTCGAAATCTATTCCAGATTCTACTTCAGACGTCACAATGTCTTTCACGCTCCTACTTCCATCTTCTACCCACTTAACAACATCAGGAACTGTAGATAATTCTTCTATAGCCTCACGAGCTTTTCTAAGACCTGAAATAGGATTCAAATACGATACTTGATACGAAGCCGGATCAAGACCTAACTTGGTTAGATACGCATTAAGATCTTGTATATCATCTTGACCCATCTGTAGCAATTCAGAATCACCAGATTCAAGTAGCATATCTATAAAAGACATCCATTTCTGCCCTTCCTCTGATTCTACAGAACGTAGACTAACTGGGAAAAGATAATTAAGACCGTTTTTACCTTTGATGACAACTACCGGAACTCTTACATTTTTGTAATTATTCCCCTTGTCATTTAATATAGAATAAGCAAATGGGAAGCCTGTGTATTTAGATCCGTTCTTAAGCACGACTTTGCCATTTAATACATATCCGACATCAGATACTTTTTCAGCACCTTTTTCGGTAATGGGGAGATTTTCTACCTGGCCATATCCTTGACCGTTTACCTTCATGTTAAACACCGGTCTTCCGGGAAGGGTCTGGGCAACAACATGCGTGCCGACGCCGATGGTAGCCGACCGGCCGGCGTCCTTCTTCCACTTGTTGAAAGCCGCTCTTCTTATCTTACTTATACCATCTATGCCCCCTGTGTCAGCTTTTACAACAGAAACGAATCTGTTTCCACTCATGACCTTGATAACCATATTGGATACCAGTTTATTTTCAGCAGATTCTATTCTTTTTTTATCTCCGGACTGAACAGCATCATTGTATTCGGCAAAAAGAGACTGATTATAGGTATCATTTACATCTATTTCGAGATTAACCTTATCTCCTTTTTTCAAAGAAGATAATGCTTCCTGATCTATTTTATCTACCTCATTCTCTCCAAATCCGACACCTGTTCTGTACGGAACCAACTCATCTGAATCAAGACGCTTATAAACCAAAGAATAGGAATTACCCACGTCCTGAATAGACACGTCTGTGTAACGGTTAAGAACACGAGCCGATTCTTTGTCTATAGACCATCTCGCATGATAAGGCAGTTCAATTATAGTAGCCGTTTCTCCACCTATGTTAAGAGAATACCCTTTAGTACCATTAGCGTTCGTTTCAGAGCTTATTTGAATAGGAACCAATGATTTTATAGAAGATATAAATTTATCGGCTCTAAGACCCGCAATTTCATACCTTTCGTTGCCATCGTTGGATATTCTTCTAACCATCAACGTCTCTGGATTTTGGGCACTATCTATGTTAGCTCCAGGCGTATTATCGGATTCATCTAACTCATTTACAAGAGAATCTATATTGGTATCATCCTCCCCAAAATTACTTAACGTAGATTCGGAAATACGACCTTTATCAATAATCCTGTTTTGTTCGATATAAGGAAGGAGATCTGTGATGTTTCCAACCTGGCCAAGATCTTCTATGGTAAATACAGAATCGGCAAGCTTATCTTCGTCAACCTTCTCCCCTTTATCCCGTCTGTTCATTATATCAACATACGAAGAAATAGCATCATCAAGTTTCTTCCTTTGATCTGGTTCCAAATTGGATTTAGCCATATCAATAATAGCTTTATTATCCTCATACACAGATCGATGTTCAGTAAGTCTCCTAACTTTATCTGATAAATCTTTTATCATCTTAGCCGGACTATCACCAAGATTTGATATATAATCATCAATATCCTGTTTATACTTTTCATATATCTCCTTCTCCCTTGGAGATAAAAGATCTTGATTACCTGTATATATCTTATCTACGATACGTTCTTTAACCTCTATAGGTGCAGACAAAAGATCTTCCATTGCCGACTCATAATCAAAATCAGACAATATATCTTCTTTCGGCTTCTGAGTTATACCATCGTTTAGATGACCAAATACTTTCATGGTAAATGCTTCATCTGAATTTATTTCTCCATTATTCAGAAGCTCATCTATTTTTTCATCCAAACTGATATTATTACCCTCTGTCTGGTAAAAACGATCACTTTCTATAGATTTAGTATTAGAAGATACCATATCATTTAAGAACTTAGAAAATAAAGAAAAATCATGTCTCATGAATTTCTTATCCTGTATGGAGTTCATAAATGACCGTAAAACCTTATATTGGGTAATGGCTTTCTGGTATTTCACCACCATATTTCTTAAATCCTCTGCTTCTTTCTTTCCTTTATTATTCTCAATATAAGTACTTAAAGAAGCTACAGAGTCATAAGCCTTCAATATATCTTCAGCAGTTATTGTTTCGGATTTAAACAACTCAAGAGCTAATACTCCAGGATCAAAAGAATAAAATACTTCTTTATAACTACTAAGAAGATCTTCTGACAACCTTCTATATTCCTTATTAAGATTATCGTATTTAATAGTTTTTTGTTTTATAGCCTCTGCTTCGGTATCATTGCCATCCTCTACTCTTCTCGGAGTTGTAGCCAACCTCTCTATTTCAGCATTCAGATCATTAATCTCATTACGCAATTCCCTTAACTGATTAGCTGTATCAAAAGCTTGACTTGATAATGAATAAAACGTATTTATATCATCAAACAAATTATTGTCATTTACATAATCAGCAATATCATTTGATGCTTGCATTGCTATATCCTCTGCATCCAACCCCTTAAACACAGCATTAGCAACATTAGATCGATAAAGATCAGATGAAGTCTCAGCAGTAATAGCCTCAGCAAAAGAAGAAGCTTTTTTATAATTGGCTAACTTCTTATCAAAATCTTTTATAATATCTTCCTTGTATTTTTTAACAGTTTCTTCATCTACTTTCATTTCAGAAGCCAACTCACTTTCGTCAAGGCTTTTAACCATTGACCTGAAATTGTTAGCCGTATCCTCTAACATTCCCATTCTGTCAGATAATTCAAATTTAGAATAATAATCTGATTCAGGATCATTCATTTGAGCATTAAATTCGGCTAAATTTCGCATAGAGTCTTTTACAGATTGAGAAGTAAAAGCATTATTACTATTAAATTTCTCAACATCAGTATTAATAGTACGCTCTTTATTTCTCCTTTCATATAAACCAAAAGCACCATTTCTGGCTCCAAATAAACCACCAATCAGGGATCCTATACCAATCTCTTTCAATCCTTCTTTGGTTGTAAATTGTTCAGCTATGGCCTTAGAAAAAGAATCAACTATAGAAGACGTAGCATCAAGATACGTCTTATCATATCTTGATCTAATAAAATCTTCTCCCATGCGCTGAGCAACACCTTGCATGCCTTCCTCCCATACACCTTCAGATATGGGTCTTTTAGATACATTCCAAATAGTAGCTAAGGATTTCTGGAATAAATTTGCTTTTACCGTCTGTAATCTTCCAGCATCACCCGCTACCTTCTTAGTCCCTAATCCAAACAAATAGCGATCTACAAAACTCTTTGATCCCCTATATGTGTTTGATACACCCTTTAATCCAGGTATGTATTTAGAAGCAAAACCAGTGTCTACTCCAAGATATTTTCCCAGAAGAAGATAATTGGATAATCCAACTATACCCATATTAGCTAAAAATATGCTGTTTGCCGTATCGGAAATAGAACTCTTAAATTCAGCCATCTCAGACTGATTAGGATTCCGACCATACATATTTTTAAAATATTCCTTGTATTTACTTTCAGAGTCTTTCATGAAGGACTGAGCCTCCACGGCAGACTCCCAGCCGGCGCCCACGAACGTATTTACTCCTACCTTGGCCATATTACCTATAGCCCTGCCGTACATCGCTCCTGCTCTATACGCTCCAAAAGCTGATTTTACAGCACTTGCCGCAATCTTAGACGCCGCCATCTTTCCGGCCACTCTCATTCCTACTTTAGCGCCAACAGCTCCAAGACTTGACACGCCCATCCCACATGTAAGGTAGGCAGACAGAATAGCTCCTGTCGTAAACGATAGACCATTTCCAATAACATCATTAAAAATAAAATTTGCAGTTCCAAGACTCTGCAAAAATCCCATATCACGCTCTTCTCTTGTATAATAATGAGGAAGAGAGTGGTTTATTCTTTCATCTATATCACTTATGGTCCGTGTAAAATCATTGTCAAATGCAGAAGATAACGTACCAGTCTTTATAAGATTATACGCAGCCGGGATAATACCTACTACTCCTGATACACCATATAATGCTGTTTTTGTGACAAGTTTCCCTATACCATTAACAGCCTTATTCCAAGTAGTTTGCCTTCTTCCGTAATAATCTTCATTATCCCTTCCTGGCATATAACTTTTAAACTTTGCAAGACCGATGTTCCCATCGGATAAAAAGTCATATGCTTCATCTAACTTAATAGTTCTTCCTTTACCAAATACACCAAAATCAACAGCAGATGACTGTTGATTACCAGCTATAACCTCACCATAAGACGTTTGTTTACCAGAATAAGTATTCCTTGATTTATCTTGAATAGATTTTATCATGGAATTTAACTTATTATAAGACTCCTCTTTCTTCTTTCTTGGATCATCTCCACCATTCAGAGCCGATTTTAGTCCAGAAAAAGATGTGTCTACATCAAAAGAAGTATCTATTCCGCTAATATCAGACCCTTTTTCTGAATCATCATCAGGATTTATGGCTGATACCGGGGGAGTATATGAACCTACTTTCATCCTCTCCATCTCTCTTTTTGCTCCCTCAATAAGAGAAGATTCTTCTTCATATCGCGTAGGAACTACGGCATTATACCCTCTTAATCCAGTAGATGGTAAGAAACCTGATTTCTCTACCAATGTCTGTTCCTTATTTTCCATATATTATTCCCTATTTACACTATTCAACAACTTCATCAACTTGCCGTTTTTATTCAAAGACGCAGGTAAATTACCTCCTTCTTTTGCCGCCACCATATCCTTAATCTCCTCTGTTATGGCTGCCACAACAAAATCAACTATTTTTTTCTGAGGCGCAACAGCAAGTTCTTTAGACACATTATCCGCAAACCATACATTAGGAGTATCAAACGAATCTATTAACTCAGGTTTACCATTCTCCATAAGATAAAGCCTTGTCTCATATCCATAACCGTAACTTGTCTTAGGATCATAACCTTCAACCTTTACACCAAGCTTTCCACTGTTATCCAATATATCTTTAGCTGCATTAAGAAGCCAAACCTTTTGTTCTGGCATATCATCTAAATTATTACCAGATTCATTTATCATATCTGATAACACTTTCATCATTGAAGATACAGAAGCATAAGCGGGTGATATATCTGAATTTTCAAGCATCTTCGGATACCACATATTGGTATCACTTCCAAATGTAGGTCTTATAATACCACTTTCATATCCACCTATATCGACGGAAGGAGTATTAATACCAGGATCTATGCCATTATTTATCAACTCTGTTTCAGATACCTCAACAATATCTATTTCCTCTCTTTCACCAGTATGATTAGCAACCAAACTGTAAGTCTTCTCTCCATTGTCGGCTATTCCCGATTCTGTCAAAGAAAATGATTCAATAGTTGCCGATGATGATTTAGATTTACCAACAGGATGCTCTGCCATTTTTTTAGTAAATAGATCCCTGAGAACACCCATCTCTCTATAACCAGCCTCCTTGGAGGTTAATTTGGTTGAATACGTTACTGTGTTAGGTGAATACAGTTCGAGATATTCTTTACGTATCTCATTTATACCATCATCTTGAACCTTAGTTATTTGATTGGCTATATTAATATCGCTTACTACATCACCTCCAACGCTCTCCATTCCGCTAATAGAATACAGTGTATTAAAAAACACCTTTTCTTCACCATCCGAGAAACTATTTTTTACATCATCGTATTTTTTTAAGAAATACCTGCCACTTTTGCTATCCCTCTCAAATACTTTAGATAAATCAATGCCATCATTTTTCACCCTCTTTCTTATAGTAGCTATATCAGCAGGCGAGAATCCTTTTTCATAATATCTTACTCCAGATTCTACATCGCCGACTGTACCTCTATTTTTTCTTAAAATATCATTAAGGGATAACGCTGTAGCATAGGCTATATATTCTTCGGGTTTACCTCCTTCCTTCTGCGCGATCGCATTTGCTATTTCAGATACAATATTATCATAAATCTTATTCTCCTTCTTAATTCTATCATTCTCTATATCCATCTTGTCTACAGCGCTATTAAGCTGCATATAAGCATCTGTGGCAGCTTTTCTCTCTGCCATAGGTAGCTTGTCAAACATATCATTAGAGAGACCTCCATTGTCCTTTATATACTTAAGAAGTTTTTCTTCATCCATAAGATACTTGTATCCTGATGTTTCATCCGTCATATTTCTTGATATGGCAGCTTGAATATTTTTCATGTTTTCAGCACCAAGGGCTGTAGATAGTCTACTTCCGGATGTTACAAGATCTGTATATGCCTTATTAAACTTCTTATGAGTTTCTTCTGATATGCTAATATTTTTAGTTTCGATAGGATTAGCTGAAATAGTTCCACCAGAGTTTGTGCCAACGCCCACCTGCATGGCTCGGCTTCCAGCTCTGCCGCCTGCCGCTCCTGCACCAGAGGACATAAGTTTTGCTATTCTGGCTTCATTAAGCCTATTCTGCATCTTCAGACGTTCTTCGTCTAATCCAAATCTGGCTTCATCCTTATTCTTACCATATTCAAACTCTGCAATATCCCTATTTCTTTCATATTCAAATTCTATCTTCCATTTTTCGAAATTCAAATTAGCTAATCTTTCCCTCTGATTATATTCTTTGGTTTTCCAGTAAAGCTCGTCGGCTTTGATTATGAAAGACGAATTATCATAAGCATATGAAGCAGCAGCATTATTAATAAAATTATTTTCAATAACCTCCATCGCTCCAAGATACGGATCGTAAGTCCTTTCATCCATTCTGCTAAATTCAGATTTCATGGAAGCTATTTCAGATTTGGCTCTCTTTATTTCATTTTCAACCATTTCTTTCTTTGCAGGATCAGAACCCAAACCGGAAAGATCGGCAGTAAGAGCATCAACATACCTCTGCTTATCACTTATCTGCTTATTCATAAAACCAAGAACAGAATCATACGAATATAAAGAGGGATTAGAGTCTACCATGTAAATAGCCTCCACCTGCATCTGCTGCCTTGCTTTATCTGATAACCCTGACAATGCGAAAGAAGCTATCTGTTCAGGAGTAAGCATATCCTTAGTTACTTCTTGTACTGCCCCGGTAGGATGACCATCCTTGTCAAGAATAGGAATCTGAACTTTAGCTCCTTTATGAAGCTTGCTTATAAAATCTATCCTATCTTTTAATTCCTTATTATAATCAGTATAAGGAGTATATTGAAGAGGAGCAAGACGGGAACCAGCCTTTCCATCATTCACCCATTCATTATACGGCTTTAAAGCCGCATAAGCATTCGCAGCAGAATAAAGTTCTGGATTATTTATTTGTAAATCAGATAGCATTTTATGCATTCTCCTGCCTTCTTTTGTGCCGGCAATCGCGTTAATGACCGTATCATCCAACACTGAACTGATCTCTCCTTGTATGGCTCTCGTAACACCATCAGAAGAAAGATCCACGCCTTTGAATTTTTGATTGATGTTAGCAATCACACCTGACATCTTATCTTCCATATAAGCGCGGGCTTCAGGCTTATCTATCTCTTGACCCATAAGATAATCTACCTGGGTATAGATCTTTTCACGAGCAGCATCAACCTTCTGCTGTTTGTACATCATGACGTCCTTAACAAGATCTATGTTGTAAGGACTAACATACGGGGCATATTGCCTTAAAATACTATACTGTGAAGCCACTATTTGGTCCTCCTTCTTCTTTTAGTTTCATCATCTTCTTCATTTAAACTTCTCAAGTAAGGTGTAGAATAATCACCCATATTCATCACATCCTGATTACCTTGAACGTAAATAATTTGGCCACTTGGAAGCATTCTCATATTCGGAGCTATGGAAGCTATGGTATTCAACGATGTACGAACATTGAACTTATTCTGTATTTCGCTGTTTATGCTATCATAATAACGAGCAAGATTTTCATCCCTTATAGCCATAGCCTTCAATAACCCAGATTCATAACGTTGCCTTTCCGCTATGTTCTTATCGTCTGTCTGAACATAAGCCATTTCATTGAATCTATCAGCTTCGTTTATTTGCCTTGCATTATTGAAATTTACTTCGTTAATGTACTTGGCTATATTGCTTCCGGCTATGGCGTTCATATTAGCCAGAATAGCGGAGCGCTGGGAGTCGGGCACGTCACCTACTGCGTCCAACTGAGCCGATGTAGCGCGGTTGAGCTCGTTGATATACTGATCAGCAGATTGAAGAACCGGGTCTATTCTCGGAGCCTGATGCCTTTCCAGACCTTCTATCTCCAAGCCTGTATCGAGCGTTCTCAGCATCTCCGGGAAAATAGGACCGAACGCCGCCGGTCTGCCCTGTCCTTTAGGTCCGTTGTCTTCAACCACCTCCTCTGTATCGGTGTCGGTTGCAGTCGTAGGCGTACTTGCTTTCGGTTTTACCTCTATCCTTCCAGTAGATCCAATCTTAGGCGGTGTAAGGCCTGGTGCTATGGGACCGGCCTCAATAGGCTTCATTTCTGATTTAACAGACTCAAGAACGAAGTCTATTTCCGGCATTAACCCACTATCTCTTAAAGCAACAAACTTATTATAATCGGAGCCCAGAATCTTCTTAGCGGCATCAGATTTATCACCAAATAAGTCAACATAATTCTTTATTCCTTTTTCGTTTAACAATCTTTTTTGCTCTGCCGAAACAACGTCCAACCCATAATAAGAACGAGTAGCTGTTGTCTGACCAAACTTATCATCTACGGCAAATGAATTATAAGCCTGATTCCCTCCGTAGCTTCCGGCGTCCTGGCCCCAGAATCCGTATTCATCTCTGAATTTCTTGGCTGCATCAGCATTCGTAATAGCGCCTACATCAGCTAACGCCCACAATGCATTTAATTGCCTGTTGTATCCTTTCTGGAAACCTTCTGTATCAAAATCACCATCCGTATTGTACTTGTTAGCCCATCGGTTTACGTCGAGCAAATTAGATACCGCCTTATCATTTACCCTGCCGTATCCTAAATTGCTTCTATGTTGGAGATTCTGGTTGGCATTGACACTGGAATCAGGATTAAGAATCTGCTCACGACCACTAACATCAGATACAGTCATATTAAGAGTTCGTCCAAATAACTGATTGATAAGCTTATTGTAGCCGATAGCATTCTTTCTAAGCTCCTCCAGCTCCTTCTGAGTAGGTCCACCTTCAGCCATTTTTCTGGTTTGCTTAACATACTCGTCATATATCCAGTTCTTAGCATCTGATTCTGCAATATTAAAAGCCTTAGCTTGTTTCTTTACCTGATTCAGATCAACAACCCCGCCATCCCTGAAAAAAGCATCCATCTTCTCGTTACGCTTAGATTCTTCCTGTTTGCCATAAACGATTTCAGCGAAAGAACGAAATTGTGCTTCAAGCTCGTCTATCTCTTTCTGGTTTTCATTGACGTACTTGGAAAGAATAGAAGCATTAAGATTAGATGTGTTTTTGTCTTTTACATCTTCATTTTTCTCTAATCTCTTATATACACGCTCCTGATCTTCGTACTTATCAGACAAACCAATCTTCTTCTTATATCGATCAAGGAGTGTAGCGTATGTATCTTTTGACGTTGCCTTAATACCATAATTTTCTCTAACGTAAGAGGCAAACTCATCATCTATCTTACGATAATCGGAAACAATATAAGCCTCTGGCAAATCAACCGGAGTACCACCATTTTCATGTCTGTTCCCTTTGGCTTCCATAGGCCCTACGGAGTCAGGAGTCAGCACGTACTCGCCTTTCTCTATCTCTACATTCGCAGCATCTTCCATAGACTTGGGAAGAGGATAAATATATTCGCCGGTCATATCAGACGTATCCATCTTCTGACCGTTACCTAAATTCACGCCACCACCTTCACGTTCCCACTTGATGAATTGCTGCCGGCGCTCCTTGGCAAGTTTTTCCCTCGCTGCCTGCTCGTCTCTGCTGGCTGCATACGCAGCAGATGAAGCTCCCATGATATTACGGGTAAGACCTAATCCTAAACTAACACCAGACAAGGTAGCTTGAGCCGCATTAGCACCGACCTTATTACCGGCTCTTATCCGGCCAAGACTTGTACCGAACATTTGAGCTCTGCCGGTTAGATCGGGTGAATAATATGGGGTAGTCATAGGATCAAGAGGATTACCATCTTGGGAACGTTTTTCTTTAGAGGAATCAGCATCAACACCACCTACATTCATTGCATTATCAACGACTGATTTCTCTACGTTTTTAACCATACCCCTATTATCAGCGAGATATCCTGCATATCCTGCATCATGATTTTCAAAAAACGGATCGGATGTAGGCATACTACTAAATGGATTTATCTCCCCCTCCTCTGTTTCTAAAATCACATCAGAAGGCATATATATATTCTGAATATCAGATTCACCCCATTTATTAACAGGCGTTCCATAATCAAGAATAGGCTGAGTAGAGGATACATTAATATCCTGTTTCTTATCCTGAACACTACCGCCAGGAGCGAATATCGGACGATTTTTTATGATTCGTAATTTCATACTATCTTTTTTCACAAAGATAAGAGAAACGAACGAGAAAATCCAACGGAATCGAATCCATTTAAAAATCAAGATGGTAGAGGTGGAGCCTCTTTGGTTATAGGAGCGTTGACAGCCTTTTCTTTCTTCTTGTACAACTTGAGAACTTTCCTGTATATAGATAACACAACCGGGCTCTGGATTTTCTTCATAGCCTTAGCAATAACATCTGATGATAAGACAGACATCACCACCGCATTGAGGAACGAACGAACAGAATTGTATTTCCCATCAAATCGCTTTAATAACCTAATCCTAAATGATCTATAGAGATAAGAATCAGACAATTCCTTGAGACCGTTATTCTTGAGCCTTCTATTTAAAAATGCAACAGCTTTCTCCGAGAAGCACATTCGATTTTTACCTTGTTTATCTGTTACATGTGAAAACCAGGACCATGCCGTGCTTGGGTGTTTGGCAATCCTATCAGCAAAGCTATCCAATATGTTGGTTCTGAGATCTCTTTTATGAGCATGGCAAGCGGCTATCTTCTCATTTCTACTAAGAGCTCCATTAAGACATCTAAATGTGGTACGTTCTTTTCCAATGAAATATTCAGGATGCTCTTCTGCGAATTGAGCCCTAAAAGACTGATATCCACCCTTTCTCATCAAGTCTATCTGAGACCTAACATAAAACCTAACACACTTTTCTTCAGCTTCTTGAACTTTCTTGCTACGAGGATTACAAAGACGACCAAAACGACGGTAGTCATAAACCATAGCCTCTACAAAATCATTGTACGGGAAATAACGACCAAATCCGTAGTTCCAGACCATGAAGCAACGCACACGATCCTTCCAGTAGTCGGTGATGACAAAGTATTTACCAACCCTTTGTTTCTCATCAACTTTGTACCACCTATCAAATCTCCCGTTATAAAATAGATTAAAATACTTTAAATTGCCTAAACATTAACCGGCTGGTCTGCGTACTACATTATAGCCTAACCGATTGTGATTATTATAGATAACCTCAAGGGGTGAAACCGCCTCCTTTTTAAGGAGTGATTTGTGAAGCTTGTCGCAATATGTCATTTCTACTATCTTTGCCATTGTTTGGTTTTTTTGTGCAAATATACGAAAAGTATTCATACTGACGGTAAAGAAATTGCACGACCCTGTATCCGGTTTGAGAAAAATAGGATACAGGGATTTTTGTTTCATATAGGCATGGTAAACGTAACCGATTCGTATCGTACCCGTAAGTCTAAGTCACTGAACATCAGTGGTGGGACAAGTTATCTAAAGGTATAATAGGATAAATGAATTTCCCCTATTATATATTCCATTCATACTCCATTCAGTCGTATTCATTTTATATATTTATATGTTATTCATATTTTTTAAATATCAATACTGTTTTAAATATACTTTTATAGTTTCGGAATCGAATCGAACGTAGTGAGTGAGATTTCGAAACAATTAATAATTTATCATTACGACTATTTACTTTTTAGCCTGATTGATATTAAAAGTGATTGAGTATATCGACCGGAGGGAGATATACGAAAGAACGAAAATATATTTTTATATTTTCAATATCTATATAAAGCGATTGAAACCGAATCGACCGAAGGGAGTGAGGTTGAGAGAAGCGATAACAGTTTCACGAGTAGCCACGAGATAAGCAGGCAGGCGGGTAGGAGAGGCCGTCGTGTGTTGTGAGGCAGGATAGCGTTAGCCCAAGCGTAGGTTCGGATCATTAGCTCGTATCATTGCAAATTGTAATCGTTACGAAGTATAAAAAAGCCGGATTATCTTGATATCGTTCTTCAACCTTTGGTATCCGCATAACGAGTCTCAAATCCGGCTTCGCTTTATTAATATGAGAAATAAAATAATTGTTCTAATTATCAGTGACGCCTTTAATGCGAAGCTGAATATTGGGAAGCACGGCATTAATCAAAGCCATTTTCTTATCCTCTTCGCTTTCTTTTTCATGCTGTTTATACATCATGCTGTAATCACTGTCATCACCATCCTTTTTCCCGTCTAACGTCAGTAAATGATTTATGATGTCCTTACCATACGTTTCAGTCCATGTACGGAATCTCTCTTCCTCGGACTGTCCCTCCTGGGACGGGGCTTCTGGGTTAGGGAGGGCGGCTGCCACTTCTACCTCTGGAAGTGTTACCGATGCTGCTATTTCAGCATCATCTCCGAATCCCATTTGACCATACGAAGATACGGAATTTTCTTCAATTTCCAAACCAAGATTTTTAGCAACCTCCATAGCATAATTATAACGGTCATCGTTTCTTATAACACTCTTATGAGGGCGCCCTGCTCCTTGGTTCCAAGCTATTACAGCATCTTTAAGGTTATCGGCGTTCATGAAGTCCTGCCGGCTGTAGTTGTAATAACCTGGTCCTTCTTTTCCTTTTCTTGTGTATAAGAAATTAGAATATCCGGTCTTCCCTTCGTATTCGTCAGCTAAGAACTCAAGTTGGTCTTTGAATGTTGGTGTAGAATGACCTTTCTTTTTAGCGTGCTTGAATAGCTTATCCATGCGCTCATTATGCCATTGCTGTATGCCGTATGATGTTCTGTTGTCTCCGTATATGTCATCTTTAAGACCGGATTCAGCCATAAGATTACCTATGATAGCGAGCGCTTGTATCTTAGACATGCCTCTCTTATTAGTAAAGTATTCGTATGCTTCACGTTGTTTATTTACAACACCACCTTCTTCGTATTTCCTTACAAACCTTTTAGGTAAAGCCTTGTCATTATTTCGAAGAACACTACCTTTCTTAGGATCGTATTTGATACGTTCCCTTATTCTAAGAGGAACATCCCTTTCCGGTATGATGTCTTCCGCTATCTTTTTTCGGCTAAAATCATAATCATCCTTCACATCTAACATACCAGCATCCGGATCCCATCTTACACTGAAATTCTTCAACGCACCTAATCCGGAAGCTTCGTTCACTTTTTCAAAATTGTCACCATATACTTCTTCTCTAAATGGACTTACGCCTTCATTTACTAAAATCCATTTTCCTGGATTTTCAAATATATTTTTATTTAGTTTATCAAGGACCTTCTTATAATCTCTTATTTTTAGTTTACTTTTTTCATCAGCATTCTTATATGCCTCGTCAAGCATATTGTTCATATACTCTTTATCTAATAAAGATTGTATCAAAATAGCCTGTTCTTGAGGCAATCCTACATACTGAGCATCATTATCATCGTCATCAAAACGATACTTGCTTGCCGGCAATCTACTTATATCTCCATCCGTGTAAGCTTTCCACATTTTTTCTTCAAAATCCGTGGCTGTATCTTCCCCTGATCTCTCCCTATTAGGATCCAACATTCGTTTCATAGTAGGAATAAAATCGGCTATTAAACTAATAGGATCAGTGTCTAATATCGGATTAACGGATTCATACCACTTATCAGGATCAGCGTTATTGGATATACCAACTGATTTCATATTCGAATCAGATACCCTGACCTTATTTCCGTCATATCCTCCACCTATATAACCTGTATAACCATATTTAGCTTCCACATGGCGAGCGTCTTCATACTTTGAATCATTAGTATCTTTTTCTATAGATTCGTTCTCTACAGGCTTGTCTTCAATCAGGACATAGTTACTGTCATCATCCACCGTCCAGGGCCGGTCTGTCGGAGTAGAGAACACCCGGCGCTCGAAGGCACGGCGTTTCTTCTGGCCGCCTATACCTTTCTCGTTTTCATTGTGGTTTATTTCTTTCACTGCCTTATCATAATCACCTTCTTTAAGGTATTTGAAAAGCATTGGGCTTTTAGAATACTCTGGTCCTCCTGTATTGTAAAACAAACTAAACAAAGCATCTCGCTGATTATTGTTTAGATTCTTGAAATTAGGAGTTCTTCGTATAAATTCTGGAACAAACGTATTAACTACACCTTCAAATTCCTTATCGGCCTCTTCTACTGTTATACCATTCTTGTATTTTTTAAGAAGATGAGGAAGATGAAATCCGTACCCGATTGTTATATTTCCCTTCTTATCGTCATATAATTCAGGCTCAAACTTTTCCCACGATTTCAAATATTTTAGGATATTTTCTGAGGGCTTCCAATCTGATTTATTCTTCTTTGCCATCTTTTTCTTCCTCTAAGAATCCAAACATTTCACCTGCGCAGTTACCAACAAATCCAGCTATGTAAGCTGCGTGTTCATCTTCTCCCACCTTAAAACCAAGAGACATATTACAATGTTGGCATACCGACATAGCTGCATGAAATGATTCATGACATATGTTTTGTATAGTCATATCATTCTCACTTTGAAAATTCCATAATAACTTAAAAGCTCTATCATCTCCCTTATCACGAACAAGATTCATAAAAGAGACTTCTGAATCTAAATCGCCTTCATCTCCCCATTCTCCTTCATGATCCAATTCTGCATTCTCAAAACGATCACACAATGTTTTGTAATCTAACCCTATGGTGATAATCAACTTTAGTGGATATATCACAAAATCAAATTCTTTTTCTTTCATTTTTCTTCCTCCTTCTTAAATTTGTGGTAAGCATCACAAACCTTGTCAACCAACCATCCCATTAGATAGGCGGCATGCTCATCTTCTCCGGCGTAAAAACTGTAATTTATGATTATTTAACCAATAAAACCACCATACTTTAGAAGGTGGATGAATTGGTTTGATTAATTTTGAATCAAAATTACAGATAAAAATGATTTCATACAAATACAACATATACCATTCAAAGAAAACGAAATATCTCGATAAGATGCTTCGTGAGTGTTGTTTTGTATGAAATCATTTTTTTTATCTGTAATTTTGATTCAAAATTAATCAACCCAATTCATCCACCTACTAAAGCATGGTGGTTTTATTGGTTAAATTGTCATAAAT
>ENA-UADI01000249-UADI01000249.1-human-gut-metagenome-genome-assembly--contig:-NODE-249-length-16926-cov-6.597949_pt1 | contig 16926 bp, 18 predicted proteins | sample MGYA00244261_ERZ654257 | MGnify/ENA primary metagenome ERZ654257 (study PRJEB26926, sample SAMN06165243) | human gut metagenome | biome: ENVO:00009003; feature: ENVO:2100002; material: ENVO:00002003...
GCGCCATCCGGCAGCGTGACATGGGCAAACCAGGGATAGCCGGTACGCGTGACAAATTTGACCTTCACCGCCGCGCCCGAATCGGGCACCACCGTCGTGCTGCTGGAGACAATCTCCACATGGTCGTTCAGACCCTGCGGATCGAGATCCAGCCAGTTAGCGGTAAAGGGATCGAGGTAAGGGATGATCGTAAAACCCTGGCGGTTAATCGGCTGTCCAAGGCGGTTAGCCACCCGGGCCCCCACCGCGCCGGGCGCTTCCACAATGGCGAAGGTTTCCCCCAGTTCGGGGGTGGCGGTCATGCCGCCCTGATGCGCTACCAGGGCGCCCGATGCCCCCAGCGAGTACTGCTGCTGATGGCGACCGGCGCTGGCGCTGGCGTTCAGGTACGCATAATCCGTCCGCAGGCTACCGTTGGCCGCAACGCTGGCTTCATTTGGGTTCTCCCGCGGCATGTCGTAGCTGGCGGTCAAACCGTAGCTGAAGGCGTTTTTCTCGCCTGCGCTGCCGGTATAGCTGGACTGCAGCTGGCTGCCGTAGTTTTTATCGTGGTTAAAGCGGGTGGTCAGGCTGCCCGCCTGCCCGAACGGCAGCGAAAAGGAGACGCCCACCACCTGATTATTGCGGTGATGGATATCCTGGCTCTGCTGGGCATACAGATAATAATTGAGCTGACCATAGCGGTTGGCATAGCCCAGCTGATATGAGCGCCAGCGGTGGTGGCGGACATTCTCACTCCAGATTCCGTTAAATGACAGACTGCCGCTGCCGGCCTGCTGAGACAACGTCGCGCTGTAGCGGGTCATCTCCCGCCAGTCGTTGGGGTGCCGGTCGTGCTCCCAGGCGGCATCGCGAATGGAGCGATAATTGCCGTCGTTGCTGTGGCTCATCGAGAGCAGCATTCGCGTATCGGATGTAAACGATTTTGATGCGGACACCCGCCAGCGGTAGCCCTCCTGCCAGCCGTGCTCCCTGCCCTTCGCCGCAGAACGGGAAAGATCGACCGCCAGCGCGCCCCAGTAGGTATTGAAGGCGCTGCCGACCAGCGTCGAGTAATAATCTGTCGTCGCGTTAGCGCCGGTATAGCCGCTGATATAGTCATTGAAGCCGTACTGCAGCGTGGCTTCGCCAAATCCCGGCCGCCCGGCGATCCCGTCCTCATCCAGATAGCCCAGCGACAGATCATAATAGACCGCGCCTGCCCGCACCAGGCCAGGCAGCGTGGCGTACGGCACGGTAAAGGTGTCCTGACTGCCATCCGCCTCGTGGATCGTCACCTGTAAATCGCCGCCGGCGTTGGTGGGATAGAGATCGTCGAAGGTGAATTTGCCCGGCGGAACCGTTGCCTCGTACAACAGAGCGCCGTTCTGGGTGACCGTTACGCGGGCGTTGGTGCGCGCCACGCCGCTGACCGACGGCGCAAAACCGCGGCGAGAGCCCGGCAGCATGCGCACATCGGTAGCCAGCCTGCCGCCGATAAAACTGACGCTGTCAAAGAAGGTTCCGTCGGTCCATCCCTGACCCAGCCGTAACGTGGACGCCCAGTTCACTACACTTCTCTCAGCCCAGGTGGCAATGCTATCCCAGTGCGTATTCCCTTCCTGCGCCTGGTAGCTGGACTGGTGATGTAACCGCCAGCCAAAGGCGCGCAGGCTGGCATCCAGCCCGAGATAATGATGGCTGCTGGTGTCCCCGTCGACGATGCTCTGATAGCTATTGGCCTGGTAGCGCAGCACCGCGGCGGGCACGCCGCTATCCACCTTTTTCAGGTTCACCGCCCCCCGATAATGGGGTTGCAGCAGCGCCTGGGGCATATTTACCCGCAGGACGTTTTCCCCGCTGTCATACTCCCAGCCGATCGCCTTATCGATCTGCGAAAAACGCAGGCAGGTGGCCGCGGTTGGCCACTGGGCATCCTTCAGCTGCAGAGCGTCGAACAGCGAGGGTGAGATGCAGGGCTCAAGCTGGCCATCGTGTTCCTGGATAACAAACGTTTCTTCCCCCAGGTCCCGGCCATTCACCGAGAGCGTGCTGCGGTACTGTCCGGCGTGTAGTGGATTACCGTATTGATATTTCTGGAGATCAACCTGCGCGGCGCCGTGCAAATGGGCGCGGTTAAAACTAAACGCCTCTGCCGCCCATGCCTCCTGCCAGGGAAGGAGCAGCATCAACCCAACCTTGATCTCCCTGAGTTTCATAATAATGTCCTTACTGAGGATAATTATGATTCACTACCGCGCCGTAATCATTGATGGTGGTGAAGCTGAATTTGGCTGGCAGCGTGCGCAGCGCGACCCCTTTAGGCGCGATCTCCAGCGAGGAAAACGGGGCGACCATGCCGGCAGCGTGTTTTTGTCCGTTAAGGGTGATGCTGTCGATGGTGATATAGCGCGCTGAGGCATTGCTCACCCGCAACCCGTTGCCCGTAGGAGCCAGCGCCCAGCTCAGGGCTTTTTCCGCGGCTATTTTTTCCGCCGCCACGCCTGCCGGACGGTAAAACAGCTTGATACGCGACCGTATCGCGAGCTGCAGGTAATTGTCAGTCTTGCCATTTTTCGGCTCAGGTGGGATATCCAGAAGATTGAACCAGAACAGCGATTCCCGATCCTGCGGCAGGCGGCTGCCGTTAAACACCAGGCGCCAGCTCTGGCCTTTTCCCGGTTCGATGCGCACAATCGGCGGCAGCACAATAAACGGCGCCGCATCCTTTTCCGGTTGATTTTGCACGCGGCCATCGTCGACCCAGACCTGCGTCAGAGAGGGGGTCTCCCCCATATTGGTGGCCCGGACGGCGATCTCTTTTTTGTCGCCGGGAAAAATAATCCGTGTGCCGTCAATAACCATGCTGGCGTCCGCCGAGGGTAAATAGCTGGACAGCAGCAGTGCCAGAACCATACGCCGCATATTCACCTCCTCCTTGTCGGGGGGATAAACGGCCCCTGAGCGGGGCCGTGGACAGGGGTTACGGATAGACCACCGTAAAGTTGACGTAGGCTGCGACTTTTCCAGCCTTGGCGGCATCAGTCGCATAGTAGCGGGCATAGAAAGGCAGCGAGGCGGAACCATCCTGCTCAGCCACCGCCACCGGGATCGCTTCCAGGCGAGCAACTTTGCCGTCTGCAGCGACCGCCGGGGTCTCCGCGAGGTTAATCGGCGTAAACCGGGTGTTCAGCAGCTCCACATCGACGTTTTCTGCTTCCGTGCCGTCAGTCAGAGTGTTTTTTAGTCGGCCCTCCGTGGAAACGTTTTGATCCTTCTCGAAGTACACCGAGACATTGGTCCCCGGGGAACAGCTCGTCAGATCGATAGTGAAGGGAACCACGCCCGCCGTCTCACCCGCGCTGCTGAGCGCTGAACGCTGGACCGTCGGTAGGGTTACCGTCTTGTCTTTATTCACTACCGTACAAGTATTTTCGATGACTTCACCATTAAAGGTGACTTTGCCATCAGCAGCCTGTGCCGCTACCGGAGAAAGCATCATCATCACCACGAAAGATGCCATTCCTCTGCTGTATTTTTTCATCTTCACTCCTCATCACCACGCTTATGGAGAATCGTTCAGGAAATACCCTGGCGTACTTTATACGTACAATTTATTAATGCTCAGTCCATTGGATTAACCTGTTATCTTTTAACCCCTTCCCTGCACTGACATCCTACTCACTTCATTATTTATTATTCAAATTCGCCACCAGGACCATTTCTACTTTTTATAGAAAAGTCTTAACACCACTTTGAAAAAGAAATAAAACTGACACACAATAAAAACACAACTCACTGTAAATAAAAGGTAATTTTTATTTTTTATTTTCTAAAAAACATTCGAGAAATGCGATCTAACTATCTCACCCTCATTATTAACCACCTCCTCCCACGTTCTCCCCCCTGGATTGAAAGCGCAGGGAGTATGTTATTTATGGCGGGTATTCTCTACAGTAAATTGTCGAATCAGGCAGGACAGCATGCACAGCGTATTTATGCCAGGAGGTCATTATGTTGATCTGCATTGCGGATTCAGAATATTTTAATATTGCCCTGAAAGCGTATATTAATGAACCAAACAGCAAGCCTCTGGATATTAAAGAAATACTCTGTTACCCGTTTAGTGGACAGAGTGAGATGTTCTATACTTTTTTTGCGACCGATGCCGGAGCCCGGCTAAGCACCATCCTTATTGATTACAGCAGCGTCAGCATCGAAGTACTGCAGGTCGCGCTCAGTTTAAAATCGTTTAATCCCCTGATCCGGATCTTTATTTTTGCCAAATCAGGCTACCCGTTGAGCGAGCTCGAACGCAGCCTCGCCATTGTGCTCGGCGCAGAGTTCATCACCAGTTTTGCCGGGCTCAGCGCTGCCCTTGCCCGCGGTCCGCGCTTGACATCGCCCCCCGCCGACAAGCTCTATATCGCCATACCTGACAGCTATAACCTGACCCGTAAGGAAACTTTTTTAATCAGCCTGCTGATGGGGGGAATGCCGTTGTGTCACGTGGCCAGCACCATGCAGCTCACGATCAAACGGGTCTACTACTACCGTTCACGCGTCCTTAGCAAGCTGGCGGTGAAAAATAACGTGGAACTGATGAACAAAGTTCAGGGGATGGTGTTGCGCCACTACCGACAGGAGACAGGCCATGAAATCGTATCTCTACGCTAAAAATCGCCTCATGTTGATTATCCTGAGCTGGCTAAGCGCAGACGAGGCGTTGCCATCTCGTCATGATTTCCAGCAGACTGAAACCATCCTCAGCACCCTGCATATACCGTATGTGCTGAAGCCCGACCTTGATCAACTGAGAGCTACGCTACAGCCATTACTCGCCACGCCCAGGCCGCAGGCCTGTGAGGTAGGCGCTTTTCTCAGCGCCCTGTTGGCGCTGTATACCCGGTTAACCGAATATACCGCCGTCGAGCACTATCTGCTCTCCCGGCATCTCTGAGTAGTAACCCGCCTGGGCAGGAAGACGCCGCGCGCCTCCTGCCTGTAAGGCATTACCTTAGCTCAGCAGACCGCTCGCCGCGTCGGGAGACGTAATCCCGATAGCCCTCGCCAACGTAAATCTGCCGTGGCCGGTAGATGGTCAGCGGCGCCTGGTGCATCTCGTTCCAGTGCGCCACCCAACCGACCGTCCGACCGACCGCGGTGACCACCGCAAACATCGACGAAGGCAGATTCATCGCTTTAAGGATCACCGCGGTATAGAAATCCACGCTTGGCGACAGGCCATTGTCCACAAAATAGGGGTCGGTCAGCGCCACGTCCTCAAGGGCCATCGCCACCTGCAGCAAACGGTCGGACATGCCTACCTCCGCCAGCACCCGATGGCTGGTTTCACGCAGGATATCGGCGCGCGGGTCACGGTGACGGTAACGCGAGTTGCCAAAACCCAGCCGGCGAAATGCCTGCGGATCGCGCTTCGCCTGGCGCAGAAACGCCGGAACCTGATCGACGCTTTCAATCTCCTCCAGCATTCGCATGCTCGATTCATTGGCGCCACCGTGCATCGGCCCCCACAGCGACGCCAGCCCGGCGGCGACGCAGGCGAATAAGTTCGCCCCGGAGGAGCCCGCCGCGCGCACCGTAGTGGTCGAGGCGCACTGCCCGTGATCGGCATGCAGCACCAGGATCTGGTTCATCGCCTGCTCGATAACCGGATTGAGAACGTATTTTTCCGCCGGGATAGCAAACAACATCTGCAGGAAATTACCGGCATAGGAGAGATCGTTGCGCGGATACGCGGCGGGTTGCTCAATGGTGTACTTGTAGCTCATGGCGGCGATAGTGGGCATTTTCGACAGCAGCCGGGTGGCGGCCAGCGCCCGGTGCTGCGGATTTTCCACATCCAGTACATCATGATAGAACGCCGCCAGCGCCCCCACCAGGGCGCACATCAGCGCCATCGGGTGCGAATCGCGACGAAAGCCGCTGCACATGCGGGCTATCTGCTCGTGGACCAGAGTATGGCGGGTGATGGTCTCGCGAAAGGTTTGATAGCTGGCCTCATCCGGCGCGTCACCGTTCAGCATGATGTAGGCCACTTCGAGAAAATCGCACTGGCGAGCCAGCTGATCTACCGGATAGCCGCGGTGCAGCAGCACGCTGTTTTCCGTATCGATCCACGAGATCGCCGACTGGCATCCGGCGGTATTGGCGAAGCCGGGGTCATAGCTGCAGAATCCGGACTGATTTAGCCCGCGCATGTCGACTCCCACCGGCCCCCGCGTTCCCGGCACCTGCGGCAGGGCGATGGGCGGTTGTTGTCCGGCAAAAGAAAGCGTTAACGGTGTAGTGCTCATCCTGTTAGTCCCCCAGCAAGCTTATCAGCGACCCGAAGTCATTCTTCAGGCGGAAAGACCAACATAACCAATGTGATGCCGCTTATTCATTGATGTCATCACTATAACCCTGACAAAGAGGATATTTTACTGGCCTTCACGGGGAAACAGGCCGTCTTTCCCCAGCCCACCGCCGGATAGCGGCACAAATCGCCAAGGATAAAGGCGATCATCGCTGTCAAAATTTACGCTGAGTAAAGAAAGGATGAAGAAGAGCTACCATGAATTTTGTGCTGTCGATGACCCTCATCTGCATTACCATCGCCTGGCTGATGATGAGCCTGCTGCCGGTGTAGATGCACCGCTAACCGCCACGCCAGTGGTCTGGATAACCCCTCCTTCAATTGATTTCCGCCGAGGTCTTCGCCTCTGAGGTTTCACAAGAGCCATATAAGAAGTACTGGTTGCATATCAGGCTGTTGCGTTTTCCCGCCGAGGGGTAGGCTAAAAGCCCACTGTTAAGGAGGTGATATGTCTGGACTGATCAATCCACATGCGGCCCCGGAAGAAGCAGCCTATGCGCTGCTGATTGAGCTCGTTCGCGCCCAGCGCGTGCCGCAATATGAAGGCGAAATTTCCGGCCTGCTGGCGATGTACGACGAAGCTGTTAAACACTTTAAAGAGAAAGAGACCGAGCGTTAGGCGTGGACATCGTGGTGCGAGGAAAGCGTGACGCCTGCGGGAGAGACGCAGGCGTTGGCTGGATAGCAGCTTGCGACATCAGCTGCCGCGGTAGGTAGAGTATCCGTACTGACTGAGCAGCAGCGGGATATGCAGTTTTTGATTTTGCTTTGTAACATTGAAAATAACCGGAACCACCGGGAAGAACGTATTCATGTTTTGGCTTTTAAAATAGTCACCGGTTTTAAACGTCACTTTATAAACCCCCGGCTCCATATTCTCCGCCTGCGGATAGAGCGATTTAATCCGCCCATCGGCATCCGTTTTACCGGTGGCGATATGCTGCCAGCTCTCCCCCTGCTGTTTATCCAGCTCAATCTGCACCCCCGGTGAAGGGAGCCCGGTTTGCTGATTAAGAATGTGTACGCTGAGCGTCCCCTCTGGTGCCGCCAGCGCGCTGAAGCTGAGCAGAGAAATTACGGAGGCGATAACTAATTTCATAATCGTGACCTTATTGGGCAAGTGAAAGTGCCCTAACTATAGTCAGCGCGGCGGGGAAAAAAATTAAACTTTTTGTTATCAGATTGCGGTTATTCGGCGGGGAAAGGCGCAACTGGATGTGCGCTGAAACAGGCCATAAACGGCCTTCTGCACAGGGAAAGTCGGCTAACAGATATGATCTTTTCATCTTGAAAAGCAGACCTTTTCCGGACGGCGGGTAACGAACGTCCGGGACCTGTCGCTGATGCTTATACCGTGAGCCGATCGTTGTCAGAAGAGGGATTGATTGTATATAGACTTTGGATAAATGTTTGACCAGGATGGGCTCATAGCTTGTCACTAATACGCTCAATTTTACAAGGACTAACCCGATGCCATTACCCGATCGTCTGCAACCAGCCAAAGTAAACCGCCAGAAACTGCAACAGCTAGCGGACATGGCCGAAGAGATACTGTCGCAAATTGATAATGGGGCCAAGGAAGAAGATGCCGGATTGAAAATGTTGATAGATAGCTGGAATAGTCAGGTCATTAACCCATATGCATTCTCTGATTTCCGGGACTTCTCTTCATGGACCAGTGCAAAAGACTTCACCCGGATGGCATTTAATCAAGAAAAATATGTGGCGGATTTAACCTGGGATGAGCTGATTCAGATCATCCAGTTTGTGTGTCAGGCCGAAGGTAAGGAATCTGAACAAAGCTACGCGCTGGGAGTGCTGGAGAAAAACTTTGATGCCAATCCATCCGACCTTATCTACTGGCCAGATGAATGGTTTCAGGATAAAGACATGCTTCATGTCGATTTGACGCCTGAAGAAATCGCCGGATACCTGATGGCAAAATCTGGCCGGCGGCTAAGCGATGCGCCGCAGATCGAGCTGAAGTATCCGATACCTTCAAATACGTAAGGTATATCAGCGCTCAGTTTGTAGATGTTGAAAGAATGGGATAGCGGCAAAATCACCGATCACCTGGATTTATATCAGGCGCCGCTACGCTTTTTCCTTGTCGGAGACTGGGCTTAAACTGCCGCTGGTGTGTTCCGCATCACGGCTTAGGCCAGCTACGTCCTGCTTCTGGTTATCACTGGTCATTTTGTCGCGGCTGACAATTAGGCTCCCCTGACCACGACCCGGCGCCGAAGGTGTAGCCCAGGCCACCACTGAGGCTGTTCTGCGTGTTGTCGTAGTGGTCATTGCACCGCAGGCTGGTTATCACCAGGCAGATAATGCGTCGCCTCCATTTTCTGAAATCCAGCAGAAGCAGGAAATCTGGGATCATTATTCATATCCCGCAACTTATTGCCTTGTGAAGGATTTGATTCAACCTGTTTCCAGAACGTTTGCTCATTCAAATCCCTCGGCGCTGTAAATTGTTTACCCGGCTTAGCCGTCGAGATCTTCTCCGCTGCTCTAATCAGTATTGTGTTATCAATAATACCGGCTGCTTTACCCACTAACGATAACGCTTTTTCTGCCGGGATTGACGTCAGCAGAGCCAGCGCGTAATCCTTCGCCTCTTCCGCTGTCAGCAACGCCATTACCGTATCCGAGCCCGGGTTATTACTCAGGATGGTTTTGATAATATCCGCGCTTTCCGGCAAGTCGCCGCGCACGATATCCTTTAACCCGGCCTGTACCTGCTCCGGCGAAAGATTATTGTCCTGCGCATACTTCACCCAGGATGTGGCTGCCTATCCGGTTTCAGTCATCCCTTTTGGCAGACTCAGCGAGTTAGTCTCAACAACAATCCCAACCACAAAGGCTGGGATCTTTTCGACATAGATTAAAATCCCTTTACTTTAAAAAGGCGGAATAATGCGAGTCCAATGCCTCCAATGCTTCCACCATAAAGTCCTAATTTCGCTCCGTGCAAAACATCCTGCCAAGTTGTATTAAAACCATCGCCAAGCAGCCACAGTAACAACGAAAAAAAAAAATCTTTCCGCATACAGATAATGCGATCATGAATAAAATCGTAGCAACTAAGAGAAATAGAGACTGAACACATCTAACTCGGAGATCATTTTTCATTTTTATCTCCTATTTTTTTTATTACCTGTTCAGCTCCTTTACCGCCTCCCTCTGATATTACTGAAGCTCCAATATTACCCATATTGCCTGGAAGCTTACCAGGCAACATCTCCTTAGAGATCCCCAGTTGACCTTTAATTTCGGTATATTTCAGCAGGTCAGGATTAAACTTAGGATCCCAGCCGCCGGTTAGCCATTTACCAGCCGCATTTGTGCCTGAAGAGATTAGTTTGCCTCCCCAGTAACCGCCAGCAGAACCCAGACCATTAGTAATTGCTCCTGTTAAAGGATTGTCACCGTTGATCTGATTGGTTAGCGCGCCACCGGCTGCATTCCAGCCCACTGTTCCCCATAAGCCATTCCCTATGCTTGCAACGTTTATCCAGCCAGCAACAACAGAGTTACCTGTACTCTTCTGGCCGCTGTTGTCGACGCTCATCGACAACAAAAGTGGGCGCTCCGCTGTCGCCGTCAGGTTAACGATGGAGCCGCCAGGTTTTTCGCCCGGCTGGATTTCAATTTGCACAGGCGTCGCGCGCGTGCGGTTAATCTGCTCCATCCCCTGTTCGATATCACGCAGGTTAAGAATATGGCCTTCCAGCCCTGGAAACGCCATTGTTAACTCACGTTTAGCCGCCCCTTCCATGGTGATTTTTTCGAGCTTTCCTTCAAGAATAGTCAGATGTAATACCCCGGAACGTAAATCCTGCTCGGTCAGAAAAGCGCAGCTGGTAATATATCCCCGACTGATATACCAGTCGGAAATAATATTTACGAGTTTAGTAATACGCGCAATATCCATGCACTGCCCAAGCCAGGGCTGGACTATTTTTTGCTGCTGACGCGGATCAATAAGCGTCGCGCCATCTAACGCGATGCGATGGATAGAAAAACAGGGACCATCAGAGGCTTCAGCCTGCGCAGGCATCGCCGCGTGAAGGCTGGGCGTGGCGCGCTCCAGCGATTCACGTTGCTGCTGGTTCTGACGCAGTAATTGTTGCTGCTGTTGCTCAATGCTGTCGCGATCGGCTGGCGATAAAAAAGCGGCGTGGGTGGTCAGACTCAGCGTCATTAGTCCCAGAGCCAAATACAGAGATTTCATCCGTGTTCTCGTTATTACTTAACGTGCAGTGCAAAAACATATTCCATTATATGTTGCGCGGATTTAAGCATGAAACTTACGGTATGTGAACATGAAATAATGAATGAGGATCGTTTTTAGGATAATGACTTTTGCGCAGCAAAATAGACGGCAGGGGAAAATAACGAATGTATTAACACGTAGTTGAAATATGTTTTTCAACCGCAATAGCACAGCCAGGTTACAGGATAGGGAAAATGGTGTCCGGTACGAAAAAGCAGCAAGAGGATTAGAAGCTGATATTGAATGGCACGCCCTACAGGATTCGAACCTGTGACCTACGGCTTAGAAGGCCGTTGCTCTATCCAGCTGAGCTAAGGGCGCCCTGAGAAGCGAGTGCTTCGCGGAGTGAAACGCCTGGAATTATACGGTCCACGTCCGTTGAGTCAATCCATTTTGCCAGGAAACTGCGGGGCTTATACGATGCTGGCGAAATATCCCTCAGCAACTGTACAAGAAGCATACCACCGGAGCTCATGCGCGCGAAAATTCACTTAGTGGCCAGGCGCAACACACCAATGACCCTGGGCTTAACAGGGTCAAAACAGGCTAAATTCACCGCATACAGGATAAAACAGCAAACGAGGACTGACAGCGAGGCCCGCTTCTGACAAAATATCCTCATCCCCCTTTCGTAAAGATACAGATGGAATCCTCTCTCTGATGGCAGCAAAAATTATTGACGGTAAAACGATTGCGCAGCAGGTACGCTCTGAGGTTGCGGAAAAAGTGAAGGCTCGCGTTGCGGCCGGAAAACGCGCCCCTGGGCTGGCCGTCGTGCTGGTCGGTAGCAACCCGGCCTCGCAGATTTATGTCGGCAGCAAGCGCAAAGCATGTGAAGAAGTGGGCTTCGTCTCCCGCTCTTACGATCTCCCGGAAACCACCAGCGAAGCCGAGCTGCTGGAGCTTATCGACACTCTGAATGCCGATAAGACCATCGACGGTATTCTGGTTCAGCTGCCCCTGCCGGCAGGGATCGACAACGTCAAAGTGCTCGAGCGCATCGCGCCGGATAAAGACGTCGACGGCTTCCATCCTTACAACGTTGGCCGCCTGTGCCAGCGCGCGCCGCGCCTGCGTCCGTGCACTCCGCGCGGTGTCGTGACCTTGCTGGAACGCTACAATATCGACACCTACGGCCTCAATGCGGTGGTCATTGGCGCCTCCAATATCGTCGGTCGCCCGATGAGCATGGAGCTGCTGCTGGCCGGCTGCACCACCACCGTCACCCACCGCTTTACCAAAAACCTGCGCCATCATGTCGAAAACGCCGACCTACTGATCGTCGCGGTGGGCAAACCGGGCTTTATTCCTGGCGAGTGGATTAAAGAAGGGGCGATTGTGGTCGATGTCGGCATCAACCGTCTGGAAAGCGGCAAAGTGGTCGGCGACGTGGTGTATGAAGATGCCGCCGAACGCGCGTCCTACATCACCCCGGTTCCCGGCGGCGTTGGCCCGATGACCGTCGCTACCCTGATTCAGAACACGCTGCAGGCGTGCGAAGAGTATCACGACGTTGAGGAGGCCTGAGATGGCGACATTTTCCTTAGGTAAACACCCGCACGTTGAGCTGTGCGATCTGCTGAAGCTGGAAGGCTGGAGCGAAAGCGGCGCCCAGGCGAAGATCGCCATCGCCGACGGGCTGGTAAAAGTCGACGGCGCGGTGGAAACCCGCAAACGCTGCAAAATCGTCGCTGGTCAGACGGTGAGCTTTGAAGGCCAGAGCGTGACCGTCACGGCCTGACAACGAAAATAAAAACGCCCGCTTTTGCGGGCGTTTTTTTATGGCTTACTTCCGGCGCCAGGTGGTGCCCTGCGGGCCATCTTCCAGCACAATGCCCATCTCGTTGAGACGGTCGCGCGCCGCATCCGCCGCCGCCCAGTCTTTCGCTTTGCGCGCGTCCAGACGCTGCTGGATGAGCGATTCGATCTCCGCCACTTCCGCGTCGTCAACCTGCGCGCCGCTCTGCAGGAACGCCTCCGGCTCCTGCTCCAGCAGACCCAGCACCGCAGCAAGCTTACGCAGGTGGGCCGCCATGGCGTTCGCCGCGGCCGCGTCCTCGGCTTTCAGGCGGTTTACTTCACGCGCCATATCGAACAGCACCGAATAGGCTTCCGGGGTGTTGAAGTCGTCGTCCATCGCCTCGATAAAGCGTGCTTCGAAGGCTTCGCCCCCCGCCGCGTCGACGGATTTGTCCGTCCCGCGCAGCGCGGTGTACAGACGCTCCAGCGCCGAACGCGCCTGCTTGAGGTTCTCTTCGCTGTAGTTCAGCTGGCTGCGATAGTGGCCGGACATCAGGAAGTAGCGAATCGTCTCCGCATCGTAATACTTCAGCACGTCGCGGACGGTAAAGAAATTACCCAGCGATTTCGACATCTTCTCGCGGTCAACCATCACCATGCCGGAGTGCATCCAGTAGTTGACGTATTCGCCGTCGTGGGCGCAGGTGGACTGGGCGATTTCGTTTTCATGGTGCGGGAACATCAGATCCGAACCGCCGCCGTGAATATCGAAGTGGTTGCCGAGCTGCTTGCAGTTCATCGCCGAGCACTCGATATGCCAGCCCGGACGGCCCGCGCCCCACGGCGACGGCCAGCTTGGCTCGCCCTCTTTCGACATCTTCCACAGGACGAAGTCCATCGGATTCCGCTTGACGTCAACCACGTCGACGCGCGCCCCCGCCTGCAGCTGATCGAGATCCTGGCGTGACAGCAGACCGTAATTCGGGTCCGTCGGCACGTCAAACATCACGTCGCCGTTATCTGCGACGTAAGCATGGCCTTTAGCGATCAGCTGCTCGGTGATCTCAATGATCTCCGCGATATGGTGCGTTGCGCGCGGCTCGCTGTCGGGACGCAGAATATTCAGCGCGTCAAAATCTTTGTGCATTTCGGCAATCATGCGATCGACCAGCGCGACAAAGCTTTCGCCGTTTTCATTAGCGCGCTTAATGATTTTGTCGTCGATATCGGTGATATTGCGCACGTACTTCAGCTTATAGCCGAGAAAACGCAGATAGCGCGCCACGACGTCAAAGGAGACGAAGGTACGTCCATGGCCGATATGACAGAGATCGTAAACGGTAATACCACACACGTACATGCCGACTTCCCCGGCATGGATAGGTTTAAATTCCTCTTTCTGGCGCGTCAGTGTATTAAAAATTTTTAACATCGAAGATTCCGTGTAGACGTGTGTGGGTAATGAAGTCTCTATAATACCCATAATTCAGACCGGACGCAGCACACATTGCAAGGTGCATCGACCCCCGCGGTTATGCTATAACACCCCCCTATATCTCACCCGACACCGGGTGCTGGCACCACACTCATCGGAACAGGATGCAAAAATGGTTACTTTCCACACCAATCATGGCGATATCGTAATCAAAACGTTTGACGACAAAGCGCCGGAAACAGTTAAAAACTTCCTGGACTACTGCCGCGAAGGTTTCTACGACAACACCATTTTCCACCGTGTTATCAACGGCTTCATGATTCAGGGCGGCGGTTTTGAACCTGGCATGAAACAAAAAGCGACCAAATCTCCGATTCAGAACGAAGCGAACAACGGTCTGAAAAACACCCGCGGCACGCTGGCGATGGCCCGTACTCAGGCGCCGCACTCTGCCACCGCGCAGTTCTTCATCAACGTGGTTGACAACGACTTCCTGAACTTCTCCGGCGAAAGCCTGCAGGGTTGGGGCTACTGCGTCTTCGCGGAAGTGGTTGAAGGCATGGACGTGGTTGACAAAATCAAAGCGGTTGCCACCGGCCGCAGCGGCATGCACCAGGATGTGCCGAAAGATGATGTGATCATCAAAAGCGTCACCGTCAGCGAGTAATTCGTGGCGACACTTTTTATTGCAGATTTGCACCTGCAAACAGAAGAACCGGCGATCACCGCCGGTTTTCTGCGTTTTTTACAGGGCGAAGCCCGCCAGGCGGACGCTCTGTATATCCTTGGCGATCTGTTTGAGGCATGGATCGGCGATGACGATCCTAACCCGCTGCACCAACAAATTGCCTCGGCAATCAAAGCCGTCGTCGACGCCGGCGTGCCGTGCTACTTCATCCATGGCAACCGCGATTTTCTCGTCGGCCAGCGCTTTGCCCGCCAGAGCGGGATGATCCTGCTCGCCGAAGAAGAGCGACTGGACCTCTATGGCCGTGAAGTCTTGATCATGCATGGCGACACGCTGTGCACCGATGACCAAGGCTATCTGGCGTTTCGCGCCAAAGTCCACACCCCGTGGATCCAGCGTCTGTTCCTGGCCCTGCCGCTGTTTATCCGCCGTCGCATCGCCGCCCGCATGCGCGCCGACAGCAAAGCCGCCAACAGCAGTAAATCAATGGAAATTATGGATGTAAATCCACAGGCGGTAGTTGACGCGATGGAGCGGCATCACGTGCAGTGGCTGATCCACGGCCATACTCATCGCCCGGCGGTCCATGAACTGCAGGCCAACGGCCAACCCGCATGGCGCGTGGTACTTGGCGCCTGGCACAGCGAAGGTTCGATGGTCAAGGTGACGCCGGACGACGTCGAACTAATCCACTTTCCGTTCTAATTCCTGCGCGAGCACAATTCCGAAAGCGCCTTTTGCCCGGGCGAAGGTGCGCGCTTCCCCCCGCCCTGCATGCTAGTCTTCCACAACGTCACTCTCAAGGAACGAGCATGAGCAGGAAAAGGTGGAGTCAGCCGCTGATGTGGGGAATGATCATCGCGATCCTCAATCCGTTAGGGGTAAGTTATATCGCCTTAATCGGCGTCGTTATCGGCAACACGCTGACGTTTGTCTGGTGTGCGATGCTGGCGTGGGCTATCTATTTTTATGCCATTTATTTGCTCTGCACCCGCCCTCACGATAGCCGGCTGGTACAAATCTATTTACTGCTTATGGGCACCCTGATGCTCCCGTGGGGGTTAGTGCTGCTTATCACCTGTATCATGAGGGAGATAAAGGTCAATCAGGCACCCACGCCATCACCTCCAGGCGAGACAAAAGACGGCTAACCATGCGCACGCAACCGTTTTCCTTGCTGGCAGTTCATGCTATTCTCTGTGGCCTCTAAAGCAGTGTGAAACACACCCACAGGAGTTTTAAGACGCATGTCTTCCCGCAATAATTCGGCGCGTATCGCCATCGTGATGGGGTCCAAAAGCGACTGGGCTACCATGCAATTTACCGCAGAAATCCTTGATGCCCTGAACGTTCCGTACCATGTCGAAGTGGTCTCCGCCCACCGCACGCCCGATAAGCTGTTCAGCTTTGCTGAAAGCGCCGAAAGCCACGGTTATCAGGTGATTATTGCAGGAGCAGGCGGCGCGGCGCATCTGCCGGGCATGATTGCGGCGAAAACCCTGGTGCCGGTGCTCGGCGTACCGGTTCAGAGCGCAGCCTTAAGCGGTGTCGACAGCCTCTACTCCATTGTGCAGATGCCGCGCGGCATTCCGGTCGGTACCCTGGCCATCGGCAAAGCTGGCGCTGCGAACGCCGGCCTGCTCGCCGCGCAGATCCTTGCCCAGCACGATGCTGAACTGCACCAGCGCCTGAGCGCCTGGCGTCAGGCGCAAACCGATGAAGTGCTGGATAATCCGGATCCGCGGGGTGCGGCATGAAACAGGTATGCGTGCTCGGTAACGGCCAGTTAGGCCGTATGCTGCGCCAGGCCGGCGAGCCGCTGGGCATCGCCGTTTGGCCGGTGGGGCTGGAAGCCGACCCGGAAGCGGTGCCGTTCCAGCAGAGCGTCATCACGGCAGAAATTGAACGCTGGCCGGAAACCGCCCTCACCCGCGAGCTGGCCCGCCACCCGGCGTTCGTCAACCGCGATGTCTTCCCGATTATCGCCGACCGCCTGACGCAAAAGCAGCTGTTTGACAAGCTTGGCCTCGCCACCGCCCCGTGGCAGCTGCTGGCGGATAAAAGCGAGTGGCCGGCGGTGTTTGCTCGCCTTGGCGAACTGGCGATCGTTAAGCGTCGCGTTGGCGGTTACGACGGCCGCGGCCAGTGGCGTCTGCGGGAAAACGAGATCGATCAGCTACCGGCCGATAACTACGGCGAGTGCATCGTCGAGCAGGGGATTAACTTCTCCGGCGAGGTATCGCTGGTGGGCGCCCGCGCTCATGACGGTAGCACCGTCTTCTACCCGCTGACCCGTAACCTGCATCAGGACGGTATTCTGCGCGCCAGCGTCGCCTTCCCGCAGGCCAACGCTCGCCAGCAGGAACAGGCGGAAAGCTGTCTCTTATACACATCTCCGAGCCCACGAGACATCTCAGGATCTCGTA
>ENA-UADI01000284-UADI01000284.1-human-gut-metagenome-genome-assembly--contig:-NODE-284-length-16054-cov-4.070254_pt1 | contig 16054 bp, 9 predicted proteins | sample MGYA00244261_ERZ654257 | MGnify/ENA primary metagenome ERZ654257 (study PRJEB26926, sample SAMN06165243) | human gut metagenome | biome: ENVO:00009003; feature: ENVO:2100002; material: ENVO:00002003...
CCGCAACTGCAACTGCATCCAATATCGCAGTCTTTCCTGCTCCATTCTTTCCGACAATCAATGTGATATGATCATCAAAAACAATGTCTGTTTCTTTGAAACATCTATAATTTGTTATTTTAATATTTTTAAGTTTCATTGAATTGTAACCTCATTCTTTCACGCTATAATTTACCACAAATCCGCTTTTATTTTTGATTGTCTGTCTTTGTTATGCAATATATTCTCTAAACTAAAAATGTATGTAAGCGTTAAGTTCAAATTAATTTTTGTTCATTTGCACCTGATACATTTTACCTCCACAATCTATTCCTCCCGCTAAAATTATATTGATATGTGCAATTCTTTCTTAATCTTCATACTCCCAACCTGTAATCTTATCCTTCTGTTTCATCTTTATTACTAAACGTCTTGTTCTTCTGTAAAAAATGGTCATCAATCTTTTTATATATTTTTGATTTCTTACTTTTTATAATTTTATGCCTTCCTCGAAATTTCCCTACTTGTCTACAGATTTACTAAATACACCTATTCCAAAGCCCTCAATCCTTGCATCATCCATAATTTGAATATGAAGATTAGTAATTACTCACGCCACCTCACTCTAAAATTAATTAAAATCACAGTCATCCTCATAAGGCTCTTAACAGTTTCTTATATGACTTCTTCCCCTTTAAGGACTTTAACAATAGCTTTCGCGATTGTAACTGCGTCTTCTTCTGTATTGTCTCTACCAAACGAAATACGAATAGTACCTTCTGAATACTCAAATGGTACTCCGATTGCCTTAATAACATGCGAGACTTCTGTATTTACAGAATCACAAGCCGAACCGGTTGATATACAAATTCCCATCAAATCCAAACGATGCAGTAACATTTCCCCACTTGTTTTGCGGATAGACAAATTTATATTACCCGGAACACGATTATTAGAACCATTTCTAATAAAATCTATCCTAGACTTCAAAAGAACATCGTTAAACGCTTCATCTAGAGCAAGTAGTTTTTCATTCACTTTTTTCATTTCATCGCAACTTTTTTTCAATGCAATTGCCATTCCTACAATCGAAGCAATATTTTCAGTTCCTGCACGCTTATGGAATTCCTGAGCACCACCATCTGCAAATGAAGATATCTTTGTACCTCTCTTAATGTACAAAAAGCCAATTCCCTTTGGTCCGTTAAATTTGTGTGCCGAAGCAGAAAGCATATCCACACATAAGTCACTGACATCAATTGGAATATGCCCAACTGCCTGAACCGCATCTGTATGAAATAAAATACCGTTATCATGAGCTACGGTTGCTAACTCTTTTATTGGTTCAATCGTTCCAATTTCATTATTAACCATCATTACAGAAATCAGCTCAGTATTACCTTTAATAAATTTCACTAAATCTTCGCATGATACAACACCTTGTTTGTCAACTGGAAGATAATCCACTTGAAATCCAAAGTGTTCTAATCTTCTACAGGCATTCAAAATTGCATGATGCTCAATCTGCGTTGTAAGTGTATGATGTTTTTTCCCCTTATCAGCAATCCCCTTGATTGCCCAGTTATCACTTTCCGTGCCTCCTGATGTAAAATAGATTTCATCTGGTTGAGCACCGATACATTCTGCAATTATAGTTCTAGCTTCCATCAAGGCTTTTTTCGGTTTACGTGCAAATGAATATGGTTGTGATGCATTGCCATATTCTTCTTGAAGCCATGGAAGCATTGCATTAAATGCATCTTTATCCAATCTTGTTGTTGCAGCATTATCAGCGTATATAAAATGCTTCATAGCTATTCCTCACTTAAAAAGTGTACACCCTTCATCCTTAAATTCTTCTATTTTGTCCAGCAAATCATCAACAGTACATCCTAAAAAATCAGCCAAACAGTCCATACAATAAAAATTGGCAATGTCTTTTCCAAGAAGCTTTTTGTTTATGCCTACCGTATCTTTATCCAATTGCTTTTTTCCACAAGCAATACACTCTTTACTCATTATTCTCTCACCATTAAACATGGAACATCTTTATTTTTATATTCACTGTCAATCATGCCTTGCTGAAGTTTGATAATTCTTCGCATTTTCATAGCTGGCATTAAACAGTAGTCCCTAAATTCCATCTTGTCAACATCAAACTCATTTCTAACATTTGGAAACAGCAGCTTTAAATATGCAGTTGCCAACCTCTTAATTGCCTCTGTATCACGAGTATCCGCATGCTCGGGAACTTCTACAATCTTTTCCACAATGGCACGATAACTCATATCATTTCTGAGTTCATGAAGAATAGAGCAGAAATATTCAGAGTTAAGTGCCCATCCGGTCAGTTTAAGACCATCATTCATTCTAGGTATATCCCAACCTTTAACGAATCCGTGAATACGGTCAAGAAGCGCCGTTTCCTGAAACAACGTAGGTAATTCTCCTAACATATAACCATACTCATCCATATTTTCTTCTTTTATATTACCAAGGAATACTACACCAGCATCAGATTCTCCATTATAGCCATTGGAATTAAATGTACCGTACTCAAGATACCCTTGAAGTATTGAACGCATTTCATTTTCGTCGCCGAAATTTACAAGCTTTACTTCATCAATCGCTACATAATCCGGACCACAAATATAACCCGGTTTTCTTCTGTTAGCATCATAAAACATTTTTGAACGGGTAACTTTTCCACCGTCTGTCAGCAAGCCGTTTTTACTGATATGACCAAAAACATAGCTCTTTCCAGTTCCCTTAGGAGCTAGTTCAATAAGGTTTATTCTTTTCTCTACAAACGGTAATAATCTAGTAAGCATTGTCAGCTTTTGAAGTTTCGTTTCATATCCGTCAGCATTATAGTCGATAGCTCCTAATAAGATATCTATCCATTCATCTGTTTCAAAGTTTGACCTCATTTCTTTAAAGTACTCAACATCTACCGTATAAGGACGGAAATTCTTGAAACCAGTCAGCTTTATTTTTCCCGGAATCTTTGGCTTTACTGTATCGTCAGGTGGACGATATCCTAATTTTATAATCCCCCAAGTTTCTCCTGTATTTATCAAATCTTCTTTATAGACATCCCAAATAGCTGGTTCAATCAAAGTTTCCTTTTCAGTAACTCCAAAATCAGGAATAGCAAATGATATTTCTCCGGTCTTTATATTGATATCTACGGAAATTTTTGTCAGGATTTGAACACTTTCATTCTCATAGATGATTTTATTTTTTATACTCATCCAATCCTCTTTTTTGGGTATGAACTTCTTAACAAATGCAGATACTTCATCCACATCAAAATTTCCAAAATCATCGCTGAACATTTTCAAAAGATAATCTCTTAAAAATGCAGGAAGTCCAAGAGAAGAAAAGAAATTATTATTTTTTAAATCTTTATAAACAACCATTTCATCAAAATAGTCTCTAAGTTTATCAGTCATTTATTTTTACCTCTAAAAATCGAACATATTATTCTGTGACATTCCCTTTTTCTCAATTTCAAACTGCTGTCCAGATGCGAGAACACTGCCACCATCAAGGATATCAATAGAAAACTTGCCTTTTTTGCTGTAATTTTTCAGTTCTACGCTGTATATATAAGATTCAGCAGTTTCTTCAGCATTGTAATAATTACCATCCAATTTAATGGAAATATTATTACTTCTAATTCCAACATAAATTTTAATGATTGCGTATTCCTTTGCACCTAATGTTAAAACTCTTGATTCATTGACAATAAAGGCTTCTATATTAGATGCTTTTTGTGTAATTTCAATAATCGGAACCGCAACTTCCTCCATAGAAGCTCCACCGTGTACTTCTACATTTGCACGTCGGCTTCCCCTAAATCTGTCATAATTCGCCAGAATCCAGTATCCAGACTCTTCAATTGCAAAATCTGGTTTATCGTCAATTTCACTTATCTTGCAACATCTTCCTGAATGCTCGCCTTTTGTCTCCATATTCCATATATTTTCAGTTTCATGAAGGACAGCAAGTCGGCTAGCACCATGGTCTGAAATAATAATTGCTTTATTATACGACCCAGCAAGTATGCTTGCTTTAATTTTCGTCAATAAATCATCTATTATTTCGAGCTCTTTTATGAGGTAAATTGGTGTTTTTTCTTTCTCATAGTCGAAGCTATCTTTGCCATGATGCTTAATATCATCTAAATCCTTTATATCTGATATTAGACATCCTTTATCTTTTAACACATCTACAAATTCCTTGTTAAATACAGTTAATGAGGGCAACTCGCATCTTGCACAAGATATATTTGCCGAAAGTCCGTATTCGCTACACTTCTGTTGAATAAAGCTTAAGTATTCAACTCCCATTGCATCAACAAAAAATACTTGTGCATTTTGTGTATCAAGTTTATCTACATAGGCTGTACGTGGTTTTAAGATTGTAACAAAATCCATTTTTATTGCCTGCTCTTCAACAACTTTATCAAAAGATGGCAGAATACGATTTGTTATCTTTTGATATTTGTAATTCTCAAAATAGGTATTCAAAAATTCATTTCTATATCTATAACTTGACAAATAATACGCTAAATCGGGATAGACATTCATCAAAATAGAAACCAACTCATCCTTTGAATACTTCACACCATAATTGCTAAGCCATTTGATGATTTTTTCTTTTTCCGGTTGTGTTAAATCTGTCAGATAGTAAATTTCATCTTCTCCTTTGGTTGATAAAATTTTACAAAAATCTATCGTCTCAGGCAATGGCTTTTTCAGCTCACTAATTAAACTTTTTCTTTGCCTATACAATTTCTGATAGTTTTCACTCTTACAATCAATATCAAGTACAGACCGAAAAATATTCTTTATCAATTCACTGGATTTTGACGTCTTATTTAACGCAAGTTTAAGGTAATCATTATTCTTAACACCGCAAATCAAAAGTGCAATATAGTAAAGCCATCTCTTTTCAACGTCAAATTTCGGATATTCGCTTATTACATGTAAAAGATTATTTTCTGACCCAAAATTGTCTACAATAACCGTAGTCCACGTTCCTGATTTTCCCATTTGATGTAGCACATAATCCCATTGTTCCGGCAATCCACATGCTTGAGGAACAATTCCTGTTCTTGAATCTTTATTTCGGAGAATATCATAACTATTATTTACTTGTGAAATATGAAAGACTGATTCAGCAAAAGAGCTTTTATCTATTGCTGTTGCAATATATGCATCTCTATTGAAGCAACTATCTATGGCTGTTCCAATGTTCTGTATCCCACTATATGAATCCGTAAAAATATCGGATAGCGCCGGAGAAATGAAATTTATATTGCAAATATTGTCAGGATTTCCATCTACGATAACCAATCTTCCGCTCTCAGATATTCTAGGATCTGTAAATCTGAGATATTTCTCACATTGATAGGTAATAATTACAACATGACCAGAAATGCTTGTTGTAATCAGTGTTTTTAAAGCCTGCTTTGCCACATTTTCTCCAAATAGCATAAGGAATCCAGACAATCCAGTTATAAATGTATTACCACTGTTACTTGATACAGATGCGTATAACTCATCCAGTTTTATTGCCTCATCTTGGTTGCAAAACTCCTCTATAGCCGGGAACTTGTTACTACCCACCTTAAAATATTCTGCTATATTTGCTAAATCTTCCCTTGTTTGAACATCAACAATCAAAGGATATCTTTTATTAGAGTTCAGATATTTTTGAACTCTCTTTTTCGTGTCATCCAGATTCATATGCTTTATCCTCCGAATCACTTTTGTTTCTTTATGATTTCCAACCCAACAACAAAATTATCTTCTATCATTTTCTTCAGATATTCTTTTACCTGTTCAGCTGGCATTTCGTCTATTACTTTTTTTGCTTTTCCATACCCTGACTCATTATATTTTGCATTAGCCATCGTCTTAATCTTTGCTGTAACCGCTTTATTTCCAAGCCAATGATACGGCGAATCTGAGATATGGTTCTGAAGGTAAGTTCTAACTTCATCAACATCATCAAACAGTTCAGAGAACTCTTCAAGGAAAACCTCTCTAAATGCTTTATCTCTATCTTCTTTATTATTCAATTTCTGCACATAGGTCATTTTATCAAGATAGTCTAGTGCTGTTGTAATGGTATTCTCATCTTTAGTTTTAGAATTTATAGCTCCAAATACCTTTCTTGCTGTTGCGACTTCATCATCGGGAACCATGGCAAGGATAGGCATATGATACTTATTCGACCACATATATGGTGAATCAGTACCGGTCAAATCGTTCCATTTCTTTTTGAGTTGAGTATACAACTGAGCATTCTTATATAAATCAACTGCTTTTTGAACCTTGTCGGTATACTTATCTCGCTCAAGTAAATAAGAACCTCCAAATCCATATGTATCATCATCAAGAATGGATTTAACATCTTCCTCTGAAAGGTCGTCTAAATAGAAACTACACGCTTTAATAAATAAACTGCTCTGTGAGCCCATAAAATACTTAAAGTTTTCTATATTCTCACGAAGTAAATCAAGAAATGGCTTCTTTTGTGAATCAAGAAGAGTTCTTTGCTTATACAGGTTGTAAAGCATCTCATAAAAAGCTTTGCTTTCGCCAAGCTCATTTTTAATCATTGAATAAGCTAATCGAATCTGACCAATCTTATCAACCCATGCACGAATCGCTTCCATATAGGTTGCATTTTTAGATAAAACACCATTGCTTATTTCAATAATTTCATATTCACAAATAAGCTCATCTATTTTTGCATTGACTGTATCTGTATTCCATACCCAATTGGCAGCATCTGAGCTGAATTTGTATTGCAACTGATTGATATACTGACCGCCGTCATTGATTTTTTCAGCAACAGCAGGAAGTTTCCCTCCATCGTATAATTTTAAATACTCAAGCATACCAGATTTGCAATTGTCCTTTGTGAGTATACTCTTCAAGTCATCTACAACGCCATCATTATCTAAGCATAATTTCCCAATAGTAAGAGCAATGTCATTATCAGACTTCTCGCCTTCCATGTTCTTGTTATTCGCAATGCCACAATAGTTATCAATAAGTTTTGAAACGACATCTTTATCTGTCTTAAAAGTCTTATCGTCAAGCACATACTTGATTACCCAAATAGGGAAGGAAAAACCTTTCATCTGTTCTCGGATTCGTGACCTTGTTTCCGTAACAGAAACACAATACATTTCTGGAATATCGAAAGCAACTGATGTAGCCTTGTTAAAGGCACGTTCTTCTTCCGTCAATGTTACGATAAACTTATCTTTATAACGTTTTTCCGGCGTGTTGTCCTGCTTAATAATTTCAGAAATCATACTGGCAAGCTTTTCCGCATCTAACGGTACTGTTGTTAAATTGTCACTGTAAGAATAAACGCCTTTCGTGTATTCCTTTAAAATAAATCCAAGAATAAAAGCCGTCAGGTTACAAGGCATAAATCCGTATGGTTCTGCTTTCAGCATCTCATATATTGAAGCAATAGAAATACGATCACTTTTATTAAAAGTTTCGTTAATAAACTCATCTACCGTTTTCTTCAAATCTGCAATATAAGAATGAGAGTTATTCCAATATTCTGGAACTTTCCATGCACCCTTCAGAGCATTTTCAAGTTTAGTTGCTTCATTACCGGAACGGAATGTCCCTTTTGTTTCTTCGTTAATACCACATGTTGCACCATTTCCCAACGAATTGGCATCATACATTGTATTCAGAACACTTGTATAAGCACCCTCAAGACATTGTGGGTAATGGAATTTATCTATATCAAGCAGATAGATAAACAAATCCTGAATATTCGCCACTCGTTCTCCATTTGTTGCATAGCGAGAGTATACATAGAAATCGCCGCATTTAATTCTCTTCGCCCAATTTGAAAGCACCTCGATAGCATATCCCTCGTATGTCTTTCTCTGGTCTAAATCGCTGTTTCCGATTGCAAGAGACATGGCATAGTTTTCAACAAACTCATTATACTCGCCTTCACCGAGAATGCATGTTGAACTATCGATTACAATTGCATTTGATTCAGGATTATTCACAAAGAAATTCTCTATCTTTTTCTTCAATGCACCGCTTTCAGCCGAATCTCTGCCAATAGTTGCAACGGCATAAAGTTTGTTATTAGTTGCACTTGGATTGTTTGCCTTTTTTATTTCACTATCAAAATCTGAGAGCGTAGCATATGTCAATGAATAACGAAGCTTTAATGCACCCGTAAATTCAATAGTAGTACGCAAATTACTACCTGCCATAAATGACATATCTTTTGTAGATTTACCTTTAGCCTGAGCAATGAACGGACTCGGGTCTACACTTTGTCCCATGTTTTTGCAGCAATACGAGAATACATCGCCAGTCAAAGGCGTTCTGGTTACTACATGGTCGTTCAAAAGTTTTTTGGCAATATTCTGTGCCGTAAATTCAAGGTCAGTCCCCTCGAAAGCAAGTGTCAAATTTTTGTTATTTGGAAGAAAAATGTCATGGTTACCACTCTTTTCAGTTATAGCCTGAAGTAACAAGATAACCTTGAGTACACGCTTTTCATCTTCCATAAGCTCCTTATCCATTTTCTGAGTATAACAGCTTAAAACCTCTCTTATGCCATCAGCCAATTTCTGGCTACCTGTTTCATAAAAGAAATTCCATAACATATCAATCGTGACAAACGGATTCTGAGAACTAAAATCATATCTGTCAATAAACCACTGAAACGCTTTAACATCTTCGCCTTCATCATTTTTAATAAAATTGAACATGCTACGGGCTGTAGATGTGTAGTAAATAGAAATATGCTGTAATATAAGAGCTGCATAAGGATGAATCGGCAAAACATTACTTAAATCATTGTCTGTCAAACCGATTTTTTTGCTTACAGCAGAACGGCTATGCATAGTACGGTCTTCTAAACTTTTCCTGTGTTTCTCCCATTTTGCAGCTTTATCAACATCATCTGTTACCTTCAATGCCTTATGCATCAATGTAAAGGCTATATTTTCAGGCAAAGAAATGTGAATTGGTGAAACAAATCTGTCGAGAATTTTTCGTTTATCTGGATCTCCATCAGCAAAATAACCTTCAGCTTTATGAGTAACAATCAAAAGACAGAACGGCGCCGTAGCAGCAAGCTCTGCAACCTGTTGAAACCCAGTAAGATGATGCATATTATTTTCAAAATACTCTGAAAATTCATCCCAAATGAATACAAGTTCCTTAATGTTATTCTTTTCAATAATCTCACGTATCCAATCACAAAGTTCCCCTGTAGTCATGGAGAAGCTTCCCTTTACAACTGGAACCTTAAATACTTTTTTAATTAAAGTATTCAAAGCTCCTTCTTTAAAATTTTTTAATTTTTCAAGAATACTATCGGCAGTATCCCCGTTCAACACCGTCTGGTATTTACCTTTAGCATAAATATCAAAGCTCTGTTTGTTTTCTTCATCCTCAAAATATCTGATAAGTGAATTTTTCAAAGAAGTGCTGGCTACATTTTTGATTCCTGCATCAGCCAACGCTTTCTCTACGCACTCCTGAATGGCAACAACCAAATCCGTATCACTTTGAATATCAGATGAGACGTAACGATGACAAACAAGGATTTTTCCCTCGTTTTTCTGTGCAATCAGTTTTTGGCATAAAAATTTATCAAGATTATAACGCTCAAAGTATGCATTTGTTTCCTCATCCGAAGCCTCAATGAGTTTCTTTAACGTCAGGACAGCATAAGATTTACCTGTACCATACGCGCCGTCAACCCATACGGATAATTTCTGCTTGCGTGACAGAACATCTACCATTGACTTCAGCAACTTAATGAATGTAGGATGTGGATAGAATTTCTTCCACAAATCTGGGTGTTCCTCTATTATTTTCTTATCTACCTGTGGAAAATACTCCGGGTCGATATCAAAATACTCTCTGTAACTCATTCTCTTTTCCTCCTCAGAACAGCTCGTTTAAAATTTCATTAGCCGTCTTATCACTTTTGAGCGTAATATTATCCAAACCAAGCGTAAATCTTGCTTCAATTAAATCCGGATAGTTGAATGTAAGCCCATTCAGGATTTTCTCCATTGTCTCTCGATTCAATCCAAAAATCTGTGTCGGACTAATTCCAGTACTTTCAACAGATGTATCAAGTAATCTGGTTAATGTGAACTGCTTATAATTTCCACACTTCTCAGCAAATAAATACAAAGCATACAACATTACTCGCTCATCCGGATTTGACCATGGAAATCTAATAATCGAGTTTAATTTTCGACCGTTGCTCTTTTCCTCATAATCACATATACCAAATCCTAATTCCTTTAGTGGCTTAATTGAAATAAATATGTTTTTAAAAGCAGAGACTATATGTCCCCTAACATTCTCACTAATTGTATCATCCAACATTGCATAAATTGCCTCAGGTGAATATGAAGTATTCAAATCAATATTCTTTATCCACCATCCAAACTGACTAGAGTATGCCCAATTGCAGGCAATCAATCCCCACGCAAGAGAAGAATCAATACCAATATCAGCAATAATTTCACCGAATCGTGTTAATAATGGCTCTTTTTGACTTTTATTCTTTATTGTAATTCCTGAATCCTGTAAAAAGCATTTAAGATACTTCACTTTATTTGTTCCAAGTGAATGACTCGAAGTCCAAAAGTCATAACCTCCGTCAATCGCTTCAAAATACTGTGTTAACCACTCATATTCAACACCCATATTTCCGTATCTATTTACACTACCCATTTTACCTTCTCCTTTTGGTAATCTCATAGAATTAGCAAGCAAACAGCCATAAAAAACCTTATGACATTTCCTGCATTTTACACATCTATCGTCTATCTTGACCTTTCCATCGTTCATTTTTATAAAGCCATGTGGACAATTCGATTCACAAACTCTGCAAAATACGCAATATGCAGTCTTTCTCATTACGATTTTAAAAGCAGACATAAAATCAATATCTGTTTTTGTATTACTCCCTATATTAAAAGTAAATTCAAGTTCTCTGTCATTATCGGTAAACTCACCAATATAACTTTTGTCTTTAAAAACAATCTCTATTTCATTCTCAGTTCGATAAATCACTTGACCTATTGTTTTAATCCATTCTCTCCAGTCTGATGTTTTTCTCTGAGCTTTTATACGAAATACACCCTTTTCAAAGCTATCCGTACAGAAGCTGCTCGCAATAGAGAGTTCTCGACCACTTCTTCGTGCTTTCCATCCACCAATCTCCATAAATTCATCGATTTGCTTTTTCGTATTTAAAATCTTAGAACTTGTTTCAAGAATGATTTCATTAAAATCTGTAGTTGAAAAAGCATTTTCTGTTGGCATACTATAGCACACTTCCTTGAAGAACATATTTTTGTATGTTGCCATAGGACATACCAAACAGCCCGCCCTACTGTTACCTTTTTTGTATGCTTTATTTATAATCAAGTTTCTACTATAAATGTAATTAAACAATTCAGCAGAATTCCACTCTAATATTGGATGGCAACTATATTGTCCTCGCACCTTTTCGCCTAAACTAACATCATCATACTCACTTCTTGAAACGCTTTCATCTCCTCTTATGCCCGTGAAGGCCATTCCACGAAAATGTGGGTTATTTGTATATTCCCTCAATTTAATTATTTGCGGTGCTGTCTTATGAACACTACAACACCATCTCATTGTTTGTGCTGGTGGTCCAAATATACGCCAGCTATCTAAAGGAGAAAGTTCTGATTTTGAAACCAAAAAAACTATTTTCTCTTCTTCACAAAAGCATTTAATTTTTTCCACAACATCATATGTATCAGGAAATTCCATTCCCGTGTCACCAAACAGAACTTTAAATTCATTATGGGGAAGTGCTCTTTGAACTAAATCTAATGTAACGACACTATCCTTACCACCGGAAAAAGCTACATAAGAAACATCCACTTTGTCTTTATACTCAATAAAAGTATTATATATTTTCTTTATAGTTTCCTGTACAAGCTGCTCCATTAACTGTCGATTCTTATCGACCATAGCATGTATATCAACAAATCGGAGAGGATAACCTTCCGGCTCCGGGTCTTCAATAAGAACTAATTCCGGAGGTGTATAAAGAGAGCCTCCCTTGGTTTTTGCAACGAGTCTTCCTCTATAATAATAATTATTGGCTTCTGCCCACATATACGGGAAACTGTCATTTTTATCATAATCCCAATATTTATCAAACCCTAAAATATCAAGTTCTTTATAATAAACGGGTCTGGGTTCCTTTGAAAATGCCAGTGGCATTGGTGTTAATATATAACCACCGGTAGAACTATCCCATTCGTATGCATACATCCTGTTTATTCCTTCCTGTTCCGAATTTGTGTTGCCTTCCGCATAGCAGTATCTAAATTCTTATAACTACGCCTTGTAATCATATTAACATCTACAAGATAATTCAGTGCTTCGCTTTTCTTTAATTCAATTCGGCTTTCAGAAAGCACTGCTGCACAAGCATCCTCAAATTCTTTAATTTTTCCATCTTTTTTAACAATAGCCCCTGCCACATTGTGCAGGGATTGTCCATTATTCAAAAGTGTAAACTTTTTGCTATATGAAATCAAAAAGCTCTCTAACATATACTCATTCCATTCATATCCAACAGATGGGAACGCAAGGAAAGAGTCTATCTCTCGAATTCTGATGTAATCCTTTGACATAAAGCTCTCAATAATTTTATCGACTGAATCCACATCAAAATTTATCCGTTTTTTTGAGACAAATAAATCGTGACTGACTCGCACTGAAACTTCTGATAAAGCGTCGAAATAAATTACAGTATCTAATTCTTTTGAAAGTATATATATTTCGTCTGCTGTAAACTCTGCATGATGTTTAGCATACAACTGATATACTTTTCTCATAGAAAAACTATCTTTTGGCAGGCTGATAACAGCACCTTCAAAGCGAAATCTTCCGCTAAATCGTTGTTCGATTGCATTTCTAATTCCAAGACCTGAAAGGTACAGATTATTTTCAACAAATAATGGAACTTTATCTTGAATTATATTCCAGACATTCGTCCAGATTGCATATTCGTCCTCACTGATAAAACCATCAATAATCTCTGCAATATTCTCCAGTTCATCATCAGTGATTTCAAAAATATCTGTATGAAAATACTCGCCCTTAGAATTTCGTAAAAATCGAGAATCCGTTTTAATAATTCTGTCAACTCGTTCTTGTGAGATATGTGATAATGTGCTAAAAACATCATCAAGTCTCATTGGTTTACCGGCGGAAAGAAAATATTCTTCAATTTCCTCTGTGTGGTCAATTTTTACATTTCTATCAACCGACATATAATCTGAAAAATAATAATATTTATCTTTCTCAGCCGAATACTCAATATAAGCTTTCAACATTTTTTCGTCTGCCAGTGTAAAGCAACTTGCAAAAGCATCTGATAAATCCTGATAAATTGCCTTATAATAAAGCACCGACTTCCCAGTGGAGAAGCAGTTATCAATGTATGCGAACAAAGTTTCCTTTGTGTTGTTATCAATTATTCCCTCAGCAGGAAAAAGTCTGTCTTTATATAGCACTCCACAATAACGCAATCTTTCTTCCAAGGCTTCATCATCAAAAGTGAGAGTTTCGTCAAAAAGTGCATCATACATTTCTCTGAAATTCTCAAAATCAATAGAATCAAATTGCATTCCGTTGCGGTATCGTCTTAAAAGAGTGATTTCAAATTTTGACTTATCAAAATCTTTCGGCTGTACTTTTTCAATCTCATTAGCAACCGGAAGTGATGTTTTTTTCACTGATAAAGATTTTCTTTCTTTTGCAGGAAGTTGACCTCCCATTTTTAAGTATTTCTTAAATGCTGCTCTAAATCGATTATGCTGCTTAGCATTAAACTCCAGAAACTCATTATCTCCCATGAGCTCTCGAATCAGCGTTGATGCGTCTTCAAAACCACAATCATAAATCATGTGCGAGGCATAATTATGATTTTTTGCATATTCCTCGGCTGTTCTTATTGCTGAAACATAACTTCGGCACGAAGCTTCTGCCATTTTCTCATAATTATACAAAAAGTCAAAAAATTTACCATCTGTAACTATGTCCTTTTCTTCTATCTTATATAGTTGTACCTGTTCCCGTAAAACTGAATTGGCATTTTCCCCAAACGAATAAATATCATCCGCCAATTTTGTTGCCCAAGATACACTATTTAGAATACTTATTACCAATTTCTCATCCGTACCATTGCCTAACATGGACATTATTTTTTCTAAAGTCATTCCATTGGGGTCATCGTATACCTTGGAAATATAATAAAGTTTCTGATAGATTTGGGAATATTTATTGTCTGAACCTTTGTTATCTTCAGCATTAGCATTTCCTTCATGTTCCATTTGCTTCTTCGAATATGTGATTACAACATTTTCATAATCCACATTGCATTCATCAAGAATCATCTTTAGTTTTCCAATCACTTCGCTTGCCGATCCATTTAGTTCCACATACATTCCAGAAGCAAACTCTCTGGGGTGCCTGAATAAATCCAGATCTTCTCTTCTTCCTATCAAAGGTGCATTTGAACCTGAATATACAATACCCCATATTCTATTAAATGTATCCGCATAATTTTCATATAACACCTTTAACAAATCCATAAAAAGCTTTTGCCATGATGTTGATTCAGAGACTGTTTCATCAAAATATGTTGCCTTTATCGGCTTAGAAAATCTTAAAGAAGACGGATTATTGAAATCATATTCAAATTTTGAATTTCCATTTATTAATAATTCTGTAGCCTTATCAGTAAATACAGCTTTTTCTGCATTGTTGCTTGTATTCATAGTCTCATTGTCTCCCATCCGTCAATAGCTACTCCATTTTTATCATCTGAAGCGCAATTTCATTTTTAAACACTTCATCTATGTTAATCCCATTTGCCTCTGCACGCTGTCTAAGCAAATTGATAATTATGAACACACTCTACTTTATTAATTTTATTGTCGCAAGTTTCGTTACAAGCATCTATCAACAATAAGACTTCATATTCATCCCATCAATACTCTATAATTTGACAAATATCTCCGATATTACAACGGAACACCTTACAAATTCTCATAAGCACCTCCATAGATATCGTTTCTTCGTTATTAAGTTTTGTTACAACAGCTGATAAAATATCAAGCCACACACAATAAATCCTATATATTCGTTTGATTATCAATCATACGTTTGCGAAGCTTATTATAGATTATTCCCATCTGTAACACACCCTTGCTGTATACCTTATTCTTTATTACTGTTAAGTAAATATTATTTTATCATACTTTGTTCATTTTTCAAGATGATAGCTTTGTCACCCATTAAGGCTGCTGATAGAATTGCTATTCCCTGCGCTGTAAAAAAATATGGTAAATACCCACATTCTCCTTTTTAATATGAATATGCATTTCCCATGTTTTGGGGTTACAAATTACTACCTTCCATGTACTACATGGTCAATCAGTTTCGACCTCAATCGACAACTATTTTGTCTACACTTCACTCTTTTTCTGTTCCGCAATCTTCTCCATAAGTATTGGTATTGAACAGCTTGTACAAATCAGTGTCCTTACCCTTATCTTCATCTTTCTCATCATAACGTGCGAGATCTTTTTGCACGGATGAACATGCCCATATGGCATCATATCGTTCACGCTCATCCAAATCCTGAAAAAGCATATTTCTTACTTCTATTCCTGTATATCCTGATGCAATTCTGCACAGTTCTATTGAACCGTCAATTGCCTCAACCCGCATACCATGTTCTAGAAAATATTTCGTATCTCTTCCAGAACCACATCCAAAATCAAGTATTAAATCACCTCTGTTAAGCATTTTCAGGAATCTATTCTGATTCTCCTGAAAATCAACATTCAAAGTACCTGCTGTAAAATCAGCAGCATTGCGATTGTAATACTCCAAAGTCATGTTTGTACTGTTCATCTGATATTATTGCACTCCATTTATTTAATAGTTTCGTTCAAATCTATATAGAATTATTATAC